>ERZ791911.274-NODE-274-length-43342-cov-6.604824_pt1 | contig 43342 bp, 26 predicted proteins | sample MGYA00510142_ERZ791911 | MGnify/ENA primary metagenome ERZ791911 (study PRJEB30046, sample SAMN00792056) | human gut metagenome | study: EMG produced TPA metagenomics assembly of the A metagenome-wide association study of gut microbiota in type 2... | reverse complement strand
AATGAGGCAGTCACGTCTTGTACCGAGATTCTTCGCTTGCGCTCAGAATGACTGTATCCGGCGGACAGCGGTTAGCGGTTAGCGGACAGCCGGATTTCCGCCCCTTGAGCGCCAGCGAACACAACCCTTCTATACAACCTGCCGCGAAGCGGCGCCCCCTTTTTGCATTTGGGAATAAAGCCAGCCGCCGCCAATGACTCAATCGCCCTCATCCTCATCCTGATTGATGACCCGGTTCTTTGTCTTTATGAAATTCGGCGCCACCAGCACCACCAGCACCAGGGCCATGAGGCCGTAGATGCCGACGGTGCCCAGGAAACGGTAGGCCATGGAGAGAGCCATGCCCACCACGTTGAAGTCAAAGTCGCCGAAGGTGGTGTTCTTGAAACCCAGTCCTTCAAACACAGGAATCAAAAGGGCCGCAGCAAAGGTGATAAGGAGGCCGTTGGTGAAGGCCCCCAGGGCCGCGCCCCTCCGCCCGCCGGTGGCATTTCCGAAGATGCCTGCTGCAGCGCCGCAGAAGAAGTGGGCCACAAGGCCCGGAACGATGAGGACGCCGCCGGCAAAGCCAAGAATCAGCATGCCCAGTACGCCGCCAATGAAGGAGGATACGAAGCCCAGCACCACCGCCGTGGGAGCATAGTTGAAGAAGGCCACGCAGTCCACCGCCGGCACGGCGTTGGGGATAACCTTTTCTGAAACGCCCTTGAAAGCAGGAATGAGGTCGCCCAGCATCATGTTAATGCCGGCGCTCACCACCGCCACGCCCACCGCAAATTCAAGGCCCGCCATGATGGCGAAGATAACCGGAGACATGCCGTGGGAAATGGTGGATACATAGTCGGAGCCCGCCGCAAAGGCGGCCAGCAGGAAGAACACAATCATGGTGAGAGCGGTGGATACGGTGGTATCCTTCAGGAAAGCCCATTTCTCCGGGATTTCCATGGTTTCGATATTATCCTCCGCCTTACCGGCCTTGGACCCTACCCAGGCGGAAATATAGTAAGCCAGGCTGCCGAAGTGGCCCAGGGCAATGTGGTCGCCATGGGTGACGCGGTTCGTATATTTCTGGCCGATGGCAGGGGAAATGGAACTCCATGCGCCCAGAAGGAAACCTCCCGCCAGCACCAGCTCCACACCGGACAGACCGATGGTACCCAGCACCGCAGAAAGGAGGCAGGCCATGAAGAAGCTGTGGTGCACCGTGAGAAACACATATTTAAACTTCGTCAGCCGGGCAATGACCAGGTTCATCATGAGCCCCGCCACCAGGATAAACATGGTTTCCGTGCCCAGAAGGCGGGACGCCGACGCCACGATGGCTTCGTTGCTCGGCACCACGCCGGTGATATGGAAGCCCTCATGAATCATCTCTCCCAGGGGCTCCAGATTCGCCACGATGATATTGGCTCCTGCCATCATCATGATATACCCCAGCACCGGCCGGAGCGTCCCTGTCAGCACCTTGTGAAAAGGCTTTCGGAGCGCCATGAGGCCGATAAAAGAAAAGAGCCCCACAATCAGCGCCGGCTGCTTCACCACATCCAACAAAACATCCAGAATACCCATGACTTACCTCTCTGCTTTCCTTCCTTTACATATGTATAGTAAATAAAACAAATTAGATTTTACGCTTTTATGCCATGGCAGTCAAGGAAAAAAAGGCGCGGCTTCGCCGAAGGTTGTGAAGAAAGGTTATGTTCGCTTCGCTCAGGGGGCCGATGGGCCGCTGAGCGGCCTGGGTTCAAAGGGTTCAGAAGGTTCAGAGGGTTCAAAGGGTTGTGGTATCGCCTTCGGCAATGAGTATAAAGACAGCGTTACGGGATTTCCTGCCGGGCACAGTCATTCTGAGCCTCCGGCGAAGAATCTCGGTGCCTGCCGCATTTGAGACAACCGGTGATAAATACCGGTCGGCGGGAGGTACCCCGCTTCGCTTTGTGTATCATCATGATTCTTCCCATTCTGCTGAATCGGCCGCTGACGCGGCCACCCCCTATCCGGCTCCGCCAGACTTCCCCCTATTCAGGGGGCAGAATAAACCTCTCTACGTTCAGCGTTTGTCCTCATAAGCATCACAATGTATAGCGCCGCTAAAATCTCCCCCTCCGGGGGAGACGTCGCCGCAGGCGACAGAAGGGGTGCATTTCCCACGGGCCGAAGACCGGTTGTATGGTTTTCCCGTCGTTACTGCCGTAATCTCCATTGCCGCAGCTGCCCGGCACCCATAGTGCCCCCGGCTTCCGCCGGCAAAAGTGGCCGCGCATCTGCCCGGCGCGCCGGTTGCTTCCCTGGCTTCAAGATATTTTAATTATATATTTATTCAACGTATATAAATTCACAATTTTGCAAATTTTATGATTTTTCTATGTTCCTATTTCTCCTGCCCCCTTTCCTTCAGGAATGGCTAATGTCAATTTTGTGTAAAAATAATTTACTTTGCCCTGTAGCCTTTATACGCTAGACCATATATAATAGGTTTATATTCCATAGGTCATAGAACTTATGTGTATATTTAAAATAGATGTGACTTGGTTCCATAAGAATCTCTTTTCTTCCGGGAATTTTAATTTATGAATTTTTATTCATTAAGGAGTTTGTATGACGCAGAAGTCATTGACCTATACATCCATTCTTGAGCACGCCATGGACGGTATGCCCGGCGGTGTCCTTGTTTACCGAGCTGATAAGACAGAAGAAATTCTTTATGCCAATTCCTGGCTGATTCATATGTTTGGCTGCCGGGATATGGATGATTTCATGGCTGTCACCGGCGGCACTTTCAAGAGCTTTGTCCATCCCTGCGATGCGGAAAAGGTGGAGAAGGATATTGAGCGCCAGATTTCCTCCGGCGCCGATGTGTTCGACTATGTGAATTACCGTATCGTCACGAAGGACGGGACGGTGAAGACGGTGGAGGAGTTCGGCCACCGTCTTCAGGTGCCTGGCATTGGGCCTGTGTTTTATGTGTTCTTCCTGGACAGCAGCGCCAGGTATGTGCTTCACGACATTGACGGCATTACGGGCCTTCCGGGGCAGACCCGCTTCCTCAGGGAGGCGTCCCTCCTCCTTTCCCTTTCCGGGGAAACCGAAAGGAAGGTCATGCTGTACATGAATATCCGCAATTTCCGGATGTTCAACCTTCTCTACAGCAGCCGCCGGGGCAATGAATTTCTGGAGAAAACAGCTCTCATACTGAAAGACACTTTCCCCAATGCCTTGATTTCCCGTTTTTCCGACGACCATTTTGCCATCCTCACAGGCAGGGCCGGCGTGGAGGAAAAGATTGGCAGGGCCTATGATAAAATCATGGCCCTTCGGGAGGATGTGGACCTGGCGGTGAAATTCGGTCTTTACGTCATAGTTGACGGCTCCATGAAACCGGAAATCGCCTGCGACCTGGCCAAGGCAGCGGCGGACAGCATCAAGGACAATTACCAGCTCCATATGCAGGTCTACACCGATAAAATCGGCAAGAAAGCATTCATCAAAAGCTATGTCATGGATCATCTGCAGGAAGCCATGGACAAAAAGTACATCCAAATCTATCTGCAGCCGGTGATCCGCACCATTTCCGGCACCCTTTGCAGCGCCGAAGCCCTGTCCCGGTGGATTGACCCGGTGTACGGACTCCTTTCGCCTGCCGATTTCATTCCCGCCCTGGAAGAATCAAGGCAGATCCAGAAGCTGGATCTCTACGTGCTGGAAGAAATCTGCAGGACCTATCGCTCCCGCGTGGATAAAGGACTTCCGGTGATTCCCATTTCCTTCAATCTGTCCCGCATTGATTTCTACAGCGGCTCCATTTTCGAAGAAGTGGACGCCATTGTAAGGAAATACCAGGTGCCCCACTGCATGATTCATGTGGAAATCACGGAAAGCGTCTTCGTCAAAGACGGCGTCAGCATCAGCACCCAGATTGACAAATTCCGGGACGCCGGCTTTGAAATGTGGATGGACGATTTCGGCAGCGGCTACTCTTCCCTGAACGTGCTGAAGGACTACCATTTCGATGAAATCAAAATCGACATGGCCTTTCTCTCCAGTTTCACCCAGAAGGCCAAGGATATCATCAAGTCCACGGTGCGCATGGCCAAGGACATCGGCATCCATACCCTGGTGGAAGGGGTGGAAACAGAGGAGCAGATGCGCTTCATCCGTTCCATTGGCTGCGAAAAAATCCAGGGCTGGTACTACGGCAGACCCATGCCCCTTTCCGAACTGGAAAGCTGCATCCGGGAAAAGGGATGGATTTTAGAGGACCGAGCATTGAAGAATTACTATAATCCTCTGGGCTCCGTGGATTTTCTCACCGATGAGTCCATGGCCCTGGTGGAAATGAACGAAGGAAAGCTCTCCTACCTTTTTGCAAACCATAAATTCCGCCAGGCCCTGGCCACCGGCGGCAGCAGCACGCCCCTCCATTCAGCCAGGGAACTGAACAGCTCTTCCTCCTCCCTGGGCAGGAACATTCGCGCCTTCTTCATGAATATTCTACGCACCGGCCAGGACCAGACCCTGACCTATCCGAAAAACAACCGGTACATGCACCTCACAGGCCGCCATATTTCCACCCTGGCCGGAAAAGACCGCCACCTCTTCCAAGTCCATCTGTCCAACATCACCATCAGTCCGGAAACAGGGGAAGCGGATACCATGGATGATATCCTGCGGAACCTGTACTACCTGTACCAGAGCATTACCGTGGTGAACCTTAAGGACGATACGGCCACCCCCATCATTGCCAACACCCCCTTCCGCCAGTACCTTTCGGAAAAGACAAAGGGCCTCGAATCCCTCCGCAAAGCTGCGGAAAGCCAGATTCACCCGGACGACCGTCCCCGCTACCGCCGTTTCACCGAAAGACAGCACCTTTACCAGCTGCTGAAGGAAGACCCCGGCGGCACCGCCGTCAGTCTCTTCCGCACCCTGGGGGAAGACGAGAAATACCACTGGTCCGTGCACACCATCATGGCCGTGCCCAATACCGACTTTATGACCTTCCTCTACGCCATCAAACGCTCCTTCATGAACTACAAAGATTTCCGGGAACCCATGCTGGAAATCTGTCGGGAGTGGATGGAGTAAATTCAAAGGGTTCATGGACACGCCCTTTGACACGCCTTTGGCGTGAAGGTTGACGGGGCCTTTGGCCCCGAAGGTTCTTAAGGTTCTGAAGTTTGACAGCCGCTTTGCGGCTGAGGGTGGTGGTATCGCCTATGGGGGCCGCTCTGCGGCCCGGGTTCAAAGGGTTCAGAGGGTGTGGTATCGCCTTCGGCGATGAGTATGAAGTCAGCGTTACGGGATTTCCCGCCGGACACAGTCATTCTGAGCCTCCGGCGAAGAATCTCGGTACATGCCGCATTTGAGTCAATCGGTGATAAATACCAGTCGGCGGGAAGGCATGGACACGCCTTTGGCGTGAGGGTTGACGGAGCCTTTGGCTCCGAAGGTTCTTAAGGTTCTGAAGTTTGACAGCCGCTTTGCGGCTGAGGGTGGTGGTATCGCCTATGGGGCCGCTCTGCGGCCCGGGTTCAAAAGGTTCAGAAGGTTCTGCCTGCCCTTGGCAGGCGGGTTCAAAGGGTGTGGTATCGCCCTGGCGGGCGATGAGTATAAAGACAGCGTTACGAGATTTCCCGCCGGGCACGGTCATTCTGAGCCTCCGGCGAAGAATCTTGGTGCCTGCCGCATTTGAGTCAAATCGATGATAAATACCAGTCGGCGGGAGGTACCCCGCTTCGCTTTGTGTATCATCATGATTCTTCCCATTCTGCTGAATCGGCCGCTGACGCGGCCACCCCCTATCCGGCTCCGCCGGACTTCTCCATGGGAAAGCGTCTCACTTGGTTCTCAGGTCGCTTCGCTCCCCTACGAACTAAGTTCGCTTGCCACCCCTATGCAGGGGCAGAATAAACCGCTCTACGTTCTGCGTTTGTCCTCACAAGCATCACAATGTATAGCGCCGCTAAAATCTCCCCCTCCGGGGGAGACGTCGCCGCAGGCGACAGAAGGGGTGCATTTCCCACGGGCCGAAGGCCCGGTTGTGAAGGTTTTCCTTCCGTTGCAGTCATAAGCGTCATATGATTCCACTATCCAGCGCCCATAGTACCCCAGCGAAGCGCGGTGGGATAATAAAGCTCTGATAAGCTGCAGCCTCTTTCGTCTATCGTCTTTCGTCTATCGTCTATCATCTATCGTCTACAATCTCCCCTCTCACACTCAAAAACCCCTGTGATTTCATTTCACAGGGGCTTTTCATTTGTCGGTTGGCAGGTGGCTCAGGAGAGCCAGGAGGGGTTTCCGGAATTCCTTTTCGTCCAGCGGGGAGTTCCGGATGGTGTAGAGGAGGTATACCTTTCCCTTTCTTCTCACCGGAAGGATGGAGTGGATATCCCAATGGTACTTATGGTCATTGCCCAGGGTGCGGAAGCAGCCGATGATGGTGCCGAAGGGATCCCTCTTCACCCTTTCCAGGATGCTGGAGAAGTCATTGAATTCCATGAACCGTTTCCTGTCGTCGGGGTGGATAATGGTATCAGCATACTGCAGCACCATCTCCCGGATGCCCGCACGGCGCCGGAAGAAATATTCACGGTAGGGCGTATTGTTCACCAGGGGAATGGCCGTATTGTTCTCCGGATCCACCAGGGATACGGTCTGGTAGAGGTAGAAGAGATTCCTCGTCACCCAGTCCAGGGCACCCATGGTTTCCTCTGCTTTATGGATGGTGATATTGCTTAGGTAAAGCACCGCCAGATGGCGCCCGCCGTCGGCGGCCATATATTTCGCATCCAGCTTCATGTACTGCCCGTTTTCCGTGTAGGTGATGGATTTACTGGTATGGGAGAGGGCGATGTCCTTCATGAAGCCGGCCAGATTCTTACTGATAGGGTCCGCCATGGCATTGATGAAATCTTCTGAATGTTTCAGGCTTTCCAGTCCTGCCGATTTCAGGGTATTCCTGAATTCCTTATTAGCAAAGAGATAGTGAAACCGGTTCTTTGTGAATTCTGCCACCGCCATGGATTTATCGGTGAGAAAATCCACGCCACCGATGGAACCGTAGTACCGGCGCAGCTGGGGCGTTTCCACCTGCCAGCCCTTCTCCCGCCGCACGTGCTTGAATTCCGCAAAGGGCATGGGCTTTCCGTAGTAGTAGCCCTGGATGAGTTCGCAGCCGATGGAGCAGATGAAATCACGCTGCTCCTCCGTCTCCACCCCTTCCACCAGGGTATGGATGCCGATTCCCTTGGCCATGCGGACGATGGCCTTCAGGATATCCTTGGACTTATCCGTAAACTTTGACAGGAAGGCCATGTCGATTTTGATTTCATCGAAGCTGTAGTCCTTCAGCGTATTCAGGGACGAATAGCCGCTGCCGAAGTCGTCCATCCACACCTCATAGCCCGCCGCCCGGAAGCGGTCGATTTCGTTCCGTATCACGTCCCCTTCGTGGACGAAGGCGCTTTCCGTCACTTCCACGTACAGCATATTCCGGGGCACCTGGTATCGCTCCCGGATTTCCTCCACGTCCTCAAAGATGGAGCCCTGGAAGAAATCGATGCGGGACAGGTTGAAGGACGCCGGAATCACCGTCTTTCCGTGGTCCACCTGGAAACGGTACAGACGGCAGATTTCCTCCAGCACATAGAGGTCCAGTTTCTTAATCTGCCTTGACTCCTCCAGAAGAGGGATGAAGGTGCCGGGAGAAATCATGCCCAAAGTGGGGTCGTTCCACCGGGACAGGACCTCCACACTGGCCAGGGTGCCGGAAATGGTGCGGATAACAGGCTGGAAATAGACCTCGATCCACCGTTTCTCCATGGCTTCCCGCAAATGGTCGATGACGTAGCTCCGGAGGGATTTCCGCCGGCTCATATCGCTGGTATAGAAGCAGATATGCTGGTCCGGCAGCTCCTTGATGCTGTCGCAGGCCATCTGCGCCATGCCGCAGGCGCTTTCCACGGGAATATGGATATTTTCCACCCGATAAATGCCGAACTTCACATCCAGCCGGCTGGCGTCGTAGAGGGCATGAATCTGGTCGGTAATAACGGGAATCAGCTTCTCCAGGGACGGCAGGGAAGAAAGCACTACAAAATGGTCGTCGGTAAAGCGGGAAATCAGATTGTTCGGGAAATTCTTCCGCAGCACCTCCGCCATTTTGATGAGGAACTGATTTCCCTTCTCACTGCCGTTCCGAAGATTATAGAAACTGAAATTGTGAACATTCACATAAATAAAAGCCAGCTGCGGCGCCTGGGAATCCAGGGACGCCATGGCCATGGTCATGGCTGCGTGCTGCAGGAAGCGGGTCTTCCCCGGAAGACCGGTGAGTGCATCAATATCGTAAATCCGGTACTTCGTGTCATTATCCAGGAAGAACACGTAAAATACAGGCCCCACGGAGGGAATGAATACACGGCGGCCGAACTCCTCCACCCGTTTGATGGTGCCATCCTTCCGGCGGATACGGTAATTCACGAAATCCATCTTGTCCCGGCTGCCGGTGACCTGGTTCCGGATATCCTTCTCCGCCCGCTCCACATCGTCGGGATGGACAAGCATGTGAAAAGAACCGCCCGTCACTTCCAGAAAATCATCAAAGGAAGAACAGCCGAATATATCTATCAGCCAGCCATTGGCATATAGGATTTCCTCTTTCTCGTCATCCCGATAAATCATCACCCCGCCAGGCAGGTGCTCCGGCATTTGAGAGAGAAGCGTCGAAAGCATGCCGCTTTCTGTCATACCCATCACCGCTCCTTCGGAACCGGATACTCACTTTCCGGAAGAACCCTGAAATACTCGATGGCCCCCAGCGTCTTCTCACCGCTGAAAAGAGGCTCCGTGTGCACCAGCACCGGCAGGCGCTTCCCCGCCTTATTCTTCAGGAACACCGGCTGTTCCCTGGAATGACCGTCAAAAATGGTAGCCATCATGGGGCAGAAATCATGGCACAGATGAAGCCCGGTGCTGTCAATGTGGTCAAGGCCCCCATTAAAACAGTGCTTCCCCATCATCTCCTCTGCGCCGTAGCCCGTAATCCGTTCCGCTCCGCCGCTCCAGAAAACAATCTTCCGCTCCGTATCCAGCACGTACATCCCAAAGGGCGCTTCATCCACCATTTTATGAAGAAGATCCACCATCTCAATGTCCATATCGTTTTACCCCCCCGTAAATTTATAAATGTCTATTTGCTCATGGTAGTAAGGTCTATACTAATATTATAATTCTATCCAGTAAAAAAAGCCATATGAGAGCATAGCACAGCATCCTGCTTTTATAACATCATAAGAAGGAAACAGCGGGACTGAGGGCTCTTATGGGGCCGCTTCGCGGCCCGGGTTCAGAAGGTTCATGGACACGCCCTTTGGGCGTGAAGGTTCAAAAGGTTCAGAAGGTTCTGCCTGCCCCTGGCAGGCAGGTTCAAAGGGTGGTGGTATCGCCTGCGGCGATGAGTATATAGCCGCCTTGCGGCGGCATATCGTTACTGTCATAAGCGCCATATGATCCCATTGTCCAGCACCCATAGTGCCCCTGCGGTAAGCGGACAGCCGCCTGCTGTTCCTCTTATTTCACCACCGTTTTCCGTTCCGCTCCGGATGCAGCGGTGGGGACTTGCCTTCAAAAAAATCTCGTGTCAGAGCCTCAGGGAAAGGCCCTTCACGAGATTTTTTATTACAAAGGATTTGCCTGATTATTTTGTATAGACGTAGACTGCACCGATATCCTCCAGCGAAGCACCCAGCTCTTGTACGGCTGAGGTCAGGCTGCTCTGCAGCAGAAGCTGTTCGTCTTTGCCCTTGGCCTGTATCAGGCGATAGGCTGTTTCATTCTGCGGATAAACCTGCACGATGCCATCGGCATAGGCCACATGGTACTCGCCTTCACCGCCTTGATAGGGAACGCGCATCACCCTTCGGATTTCCGAACTCACAGGCCTTTCCTTCAGCCGGGGAACCGAGACGTCATCCGAAGCGGGGTAAATCACCACATGATTATTTTCATAGGCAAGATGATAACGGCCGCGGACATACTGTTTCCGGCCATCCGTATAGACGACAGGAACAGCCTGCGTGACTTCTTCCTTCAGAAGTTCCTGACCAGGGCGAGCAGGTAAACCGGGCTTCTTCCTGATATCCGTTGCCGCTTGAATGCTGTTTGTCACATCCTTATTGAGAATGATTTCTCCAGCGTATGGCGATTTCTCTGTACCGGCCCAGCGGTTGATGCCCTCGCTGCCATTGACTTTGAAATACATGACGTCAAGAATCGGACGGCGCTCCGGCTGCACGGCATAGTAGATACTGGGCTTCATCATGCGGTCCGGCAGGATATGATAAATCGTATGGCGGTGGATAATGTAGTTCCGGTAAATGTCTCCCGCAAAGCGCAGGTCCAGATAGCCGGAGCCGTCAAAGCCCGGATAGTCCCTGGCCGCAATGACCTGCGGTGCCGTATCGATAATCTGCATATCCGCGAGGAAACGGCCCTGATGCGCCTCAGGCACATTGCGCATTGTCATGGGCTCGTCCATGCGCACTGAACTCGGCGAACCCGACATACGGCGGCTCTCCATGTAGACGTCCACCGGACGCTTGTCGATGGTAAAGACCGTGTCGTACATGAGCTCGTAATTGCCGAGCTTGAAGCCATCGCCATGCAGGGTGCTGTCCTCGAAGCCAAGGATGCCCTTGCCATCGCTCGAATGATACTCGCCTGCATTGCTGAAGCGGTCCCCCGTCTCCGCACTGTGCAGGACAGTGGCATCGTTGAAGTCAATCGTCTCGTTGTTCCGGAGACCAGACGCAGAAACCGTATAGTCCCTGCCTCTGAAGCTCGTCGGGTCGCCATAGGTCTTCTCGCCCTTGATGGTGAGCGTGAGCGGATGCTTATTGACCGTATAGGTGCCTCCCTGAATTTCAATCTTGTAGTTCTTGTTCTGGAAGCCATTGCCATCCGTGACTTTGATGCCGCTGATACCCGGTGTGCCAGCGCCCTGCGACAGATGATAGGTGCCGGCATCCGTCTTAGCGTCGATGCCATTGGTCTGGACCGTGACCTGGCTCTTGTCGATGGTCTGCCCGTCAACAAGGCCTTCCTGCGCCTTGACGCCGTCTGCACCAGACCGTTCGAAATCAATCACATTGTAGTCCGTTCCGGCCGTCCGCGCCGCATCGCCATAGGTGGATGCCCCATCAATCGTGACGCGCACCGTGCGCGGTGTAACAGCATACGTCGACTTGAAATCTATATCATAGTTGTTGAAGCTAAAGCCAGGGTTCTCCTCCACGTCCACACCAGTAACACCGAAAGCCTTGTCCTTGTCAACCGTATAGCTGTTTCCATCCGTATCCACATAGGTATAGCTTTCCTTCTTATCTGAGATACCTGCATAGCTCGACCAGTCGTGATGATATGTACCGGCGTCCATAAGAGTCTGATTCATATTGTCGGTAATTTTCACATTCGGTACAGCATCGCCAGAAACTATACCTGTAATCTTTGCTGCATCGGAAGTCAAACCAGCCGACTGACTGCCGTAGACCTTGGTACCATCAATGGTAATGGTAATCTTTTCAGGATTGATGACCTGCGTCGTGCGGTAGGTGATATTGTAGTTGTTTGCGCTGAAGGTGGAATTTTCGCCTGCTTTAAGCTGTACCTGATAGATACCCTTATCGGTATCCGTACCATCAGCAATCTTCTTGCCAGTGCGAAGCTCTGCGGTGTTCAGATACTTGCCGGATGCAGCAGTCGCTTTCGAGGTGGCTGCACCGGTCGTATCGGTCCACTCATTGGCCGTATAACTGCCGGCGGCCGAGTTCGCCACGAGATTCGACAGCGTTCCGCTGTCTGCAGTCATGGTCTCATCATTCTTGGCACCAGTGCTTGTGACCGTATACTTGGTATCTGTTTTGCCATAGGTACTCTCGCCCTTGACATCGACGGTCAGGTCGACGGGGTTGATGGCGAGCGTATGCGTGCCATCGTTGATGACATAGTCGTAGTTATCCTTGTTCAGCACATTGAAGCCATGCTCCTTGTCGGAGTCATTCGCATGTTTAATGGAGACAATCTTCTCTCCGTCCTTGGTGACATCAGATGCCAGCGTGATGGTGCTGCTGGTGTCCTTGCTGCCAACATTGAGACTGTAGCTGTCAATTTTCGACTTGTCATTTGCATTGCGCTTAACATCGGTGTACTTGCTGATTTTGCCGTCTGCACCGTTGCTGTTCTCGCGCGTAGCATCAGTATCATTTTCAAGGGACTCCAGCATCTTCTCCACATTGTCCTTATTGAGGACGCTGTCTGCTGTCTCTCCGTTGGCAAAGTCACCGGTTACGGAAATATTGTACTGGTCCTTCCCTGCCGTTCCATCCGTCGTATAGCTCTGCGCATTCATGGAATCGCCATAGTCGCGCTGGCCGATGACGGTAACGGTCAGGGCAACCGGGTTGATGGTCAACGTGCTGGCACCGACATTGACGGTTTTTGCAGTATTCGTGCTGACCGTACCTGCGGTATCTTTAACCGATGCGGTCGTCGTCTGCGAAGACAGGATGGTTTCCTTGCCGTCTGTTCCTGCCTGAGCCTGCGGCTTCCAGACAAGCTTATAGTCAGTCTTAAACGCAGTGTTCTTAGTTGTGTCCGCCAAGCTGAGCTTATCATTCGACGACAGGCCGAGGGAGCTCAAGTTGTAGCCAATTACATTGCCGTTACTGTCGACAATAACATGCGAGTATGCATCTGCACTATTGCCGCCTGTAATACTGCGGATGGTATCGTCTTGCTTGTTGGCTGCATCATTGGCCATGCCGCTCATGGTGTAGAGTGCATTCTTGTCGTCGCCGACTGTGGTCAGGGAAATCACCTTATCAGAACCGACACCATACGTTGACGCATCCCAGGACTTCAGGAAGCCGCGGACGCGCTCATCAGACCCGGAATCCGTGCCGTCTACACCAACCAGTTTGAAGGTACTCTTCGTCGTGGTATTGTCCGCACCGTAATCGCGTGAACCTTCATAGGTGTACCAAAGCTCAGCCTGGCCAATGGTATAGGTCGTATCGAATGAGATATTGTAGTTGGCTGCGTTATAGTCGTTCGCGTCCGTGTTTGCCGTATCATCAGTCAAAGAGATTGTAAAGAACTTATCAGCATCCTTTGGATTGGACGAATCATAGGTATACGTTCCCGCATTGCTTTTCTCGTCGAGCTTGTTAGCAATGACGACATCCGCCACCTCGCCGGTCTTCAGTTTGACCTGTCCGGTCTGCTTCCCATCATATGTCTTGCCGCCCGATACACTGGACGTATACGATACACTGGCCGTATAGTCGGTGGCCGCCTGCGAAGTGAAGTCGCCATACGTCTTGCCGCCACTGACCTTGACATGGATATCCACCGGCGTGATTTTGAGCTGATGGGTGCCGTCCTGCAGGATGTAGTCGTAGTTGTTGGACTTGAGGATAGAACTGGAATTGTCGTATGTCGTGGTCGATGTAGTACCATCCGTGGTCGTAGTCGACGTAACGTTCATTTTATCGGTAGATGCATCACCATTGACGACAGAAATCTTGCTCTTCTCGAAATCATTGATATTCTGGGCTTCGGCCGTCCCAGCAGCATCACGCTTGACATTCGTATATTTATTGATTTGCGTTCCTGCATCTGCGGCGGATCCATCTTTTTGATCGATTTTCTCCAATAACGCCGTCGTCTTATCCTTATCCAGGATATCCGTCGTGTCACTATTCGTCAGGCCATCGATGTTGATATTGTACTTTTTAGCCTCATTACTCAAGCCGGCAGTGATGCTGCCGACAGTGGTCGAATACGGAGTATCCGATGAAGTAGCTGGTGTAGTGCTCATCGTGTCGCCATACTGGCGATTGCCTGTAATCGTGACAGTGGCTGTCTTGGGCAGGATGGTGAAGGTGCTGTCATTGACTTTCAGCTTGCCTGCTTCCGTCTTGATGCCGGCATCGCCGGAAGGCGTCGGTTTTTCCGGATCTCCTATGGTATATACTTTGTTGTATGTGCCGCCTTCTTTCCAGACCAGCTTGTAGTTCTTGTTGAACTTGTCCACAGCGGCCTGCATGTTTTTGTCGGCGGTATTTGTGGTGTTCGATGATGCCTTGAAATAGAGCTGGATGGTGCCGTCTGCGTCCTTGTTACTGGAAGCAAAGGAGGTCACCTTGTAGCCGATGGGCTTGCCGTCTTTATCGACCAGGACGTGCGTGTACATACCGTCATTTACCGCACCATCACCATAGCTGCCGATGACCTTTTCTGTGTCTGTGCTGGGCGGATTGATGCTGTCTTTATTGATGGTGCCCGTCATGTTCGTATAGATATCATCAAGGGATGCCGACTTTGTGTCATCCTTTGATTTCACTGTCGTGCTCTTTCCTGTGGTGACGTCGGTGGTTGTGGTCGTCTTTTCTGCCGTGTAGCCGGTTACGCCGATATTGTCCTGATTGATTTCGTAGGTATCCCCATTTTTCTTGAAGAAATCCGTGTACGGATTCGTTATGGTCGTCTCTGTACCGTCATCGTTCTTGATGGTGATGGTCTTATCATTGAGGTCCCAATATTTCAGGAAGCCATGGGTGCTGGTATACTTGCCGGTCGTTTTATCCTTACCGAAATCGACGCCAACCAGGGTATAGGTATGCTCACCGTCTTTATTCTGCGCGCCGTACTCCCGCGAGCCATCGTAGGTGTAGTAGAGCTCGGCCTGTTTGACGGTGAGGGTGCCGCCGTAGTTGATGGTGTAGTTCTGGTTCGTCGCGGTGAGGCCGGTGATTTGGGCGTTCGTGACGTTGTAGATGCCTGCGTCAAGGTAGGTATCGGCGGTGACGCTGCTGAAGAGATGCTGGAGGTTGCTGCCGGACGTCGTGGTTGTGGAGCTGGAGTTTGACAAAGTGGACACAAGTCCTGTAATCAGCTTGCCAAGATTGTTGACACCTTCGCCATTGATGAATCCATTGAGCTCCAGGACATAGAAGCCCTTTTCTTCTGCAAGCTTCAATAAGCCATCTTCAGTCTGCTCATAGTCACCAAAGAAATCTGTCAAGGCCTTATCCGAATCAGTGTCTTTAAGAAGCGTATACCCTTCTTTGCCGCTTTCCTCTACGGGCTTGTAGAAGGAATACTTTTTCGTGCCGTTTTCTGTGTACGGCACGCAGACATAGTAGCCGCGGGTATTAAAGATATCGCCGTAGACGCGGGTGCCGTAAAGGTTGGCGCTCATGTTGACCGGGTTGATGACCAGGGTGGACTCCGGGTCCATGTAGTAGCCGTGCTGCGGCGACCATATGGAGGTGTTGTCGTAGGTGTACTCACTGGAGACGCCGTTGTTGGAGAGCTGGTAGTTGGACAGCTGCACATCCTTGCCGGCATCGTCGTCGAAGTCGGCACGGCCGTAGAGGTTTGCCACATCGTCGGTCTTGAGGTTGTGGGTGGTGCCGTCGTAGCTGAAAGTACGGCTCAGGGAGGCCTTATTGAGGAAGGCCGTGAGGAGCGGACGAGTCTGGTCTTCGTAGATGGTCCAGGTCTCATTGGCCGTGCGGGCTGCCAGGACCGCATTGAGCACGACTGTCGCAGCCGTACTTGACGAACCGCTCACCGGCGTCAGGACAATCTGACGTGTTGCCGTATCATAGGCTGCTGTATAGGTATTTCCACCAGCATCCTGGAATGTACCATTCTTCTGTCTGGTATAGGCTGCTGTTGTGGAACGAGTGGATGTATAGGTGGTCTTGCCCGTAGAAGAATCCGTCGTCCCCGTCGTCTCGATTGGATAGATATGGCTGATGCTGTCCATGGAGCCTGTGCCGTCGGTGTAGAATGAGCCGTTCGTGCCGCTGGTGTATTCGTAATACGTCGCAGTGATGTTGCCAGACGAGTCCTTATCAGTATCCGTCTTTTGCTGGACGCCAGGGAAATTTGTGCGCGTGCTATTGCTGCTGACATAGTATTTCTTCTTGGAGCCTGTGACATCCAGAAAATCGGTATTTTTAATATTTTTGTCCTGCGCGCTCGATTTGCCAACAGCCTTGCTGTCCGTATTCGAATACGTATTGCCATTGGCCCCGTCGGTCCCTGTGACATAGAAACTGTCATTGATGAGGGATACATCGTCTTTCGAGCCGACTAATGCACCTGTCGTTGTCGTATCGGTCGCGCTGCCTGTTATCGTACCGGCGTTGTAGGCCGAGTCGATGACAGAGCCGGCGCTATACTTCTTAGCCGTCGTTCCATCTGTGGTTGTCATACTGCCCACAAGGCCGCCGGTATTCTTGCCCGTGCCCGTGACATTGGCATCTTTGTTGAAGGTACGGTTGAAATAATAGCGCTCTTTCGTAGATGGCAGCGATGCCACCGGACTGCCGTTTTTATCCACATAGATGCCGCCTGCGCCCTTCTGGGTCGTGCCGCTCGTGGTCGATACGGGAATAAAATAATAATACGTGCGGCTGCCGCTGTCGTCTACTGTGAAGAAGCTGTAGTACTGCGTCAGGTCCTGATTGCTGCAGTCGGACACCGTTGCGGCGCTGTATTTATAGGTCTTAGAATTGTCACTGGTTTCTTTTATCTCGGCATTCTTGACGGCATCCGGTATCGACCCCTGCTCGCGGAGCACCGTATTGTTGTCAGCATTGTAGACATTGGACAACGTGCCGCCCGTCATCTGGCCCACAAGGCCGCCGGTGTTGTCGCCGGTGCCTGTAATATTGCCGGCATTGTAGCTCGTATCGATGACATTGTTTGTGATGGGAGCATCTTTGACCGCTTCTTTGGTGGTCGTTCCGTCCGTCTCCGTCTTCGGCGTCGAGTTGACATTGATATTGGTGACTGTCTTTTTGAAGCCCGGTGCATCTTCCAGATAACCCACAAGGCCGCCGGTGTTGGTGACACCTGTGACTTTGCCAAAGCTGCTCTGCAAGGCAGCATCCGTAATGCTCGTACCGGCCTCACTCGTCGTGCCGTCGCCGCGCTGGATGACTTTGTTGTTATCATCAATGATCAGCTGGCTCTTCTTGGACAGCAGTTCATCTTCGTTCGTGTTGAACACACCGTACATATAGATGCCCTTGGCATGGCCGACGATGCCGCCGGTATCTGTCGTGCCATTCACTGTGCCTTTGTTGTAGGTATTGGCATAGTTGTAGATAGCCGAGCCGGTGCCGATGATGGTGCCATTCTCCACATAGCCTGCAATGCCGCCCACGTCTTCCGTGCCGGAGATGATACCGAAATTACACACATCTGTGAGAGTGCTCCCATTTCTAAGAGTTCCGGCAATGCCGCCAATTTTCTTATCCGTGCCATCTGTACCTTTAACAGCTGCATTATTGTAGATGTCCCACATGGAGCTGTTGTCAACGAGGCCGGCGAACCCGCCGATACTCTCACCCTTGCCGGTCACGGTGCCGGATGTACTGGACCAGCTGATATGAGAACCGTTCTGCAGGGTACCGGCTATCGCACCGACCTTGTTTCTGCCTGTAATGGAAACATTACTGAGAGACAAGTTCACAAATTCGGCAGAATTACCGGACGTCCCTGCTGCAGCGACCAGGCCCACATTATCCTCTTCGGGGCGGTTGATTGTGAGATTGCTGATGCCAAAGACCCTTTCACCGCTGAAACCGTCGATGGTGCCGGTAAAGGGATTCGTAGTGTCGCCGATGGGATTGAAGCCCTTACCGCCGTCCCACTTGTCCGAGTGGATGTTTTTGATTTCCGTATCGTCAAGATGCGTACTCTGGAATTCATCATAAGCCTGCTTGAGTGGGGCTTCCAGTGCCTTGTTGTCACTGATGGCCTTCTGCAGGGCATTGTACTGCGAAAGGGCCGTGGTCGCATTTGTCAGGGCAGCCCTCGCCGTATTAAACAGACCAGTATCCTTTTTTAACTGATTGGCTGCATTGCCAAAATTCTCCAGCACCGTTTCAGCCGCGGTAGATTTATCCCCTACCTCTTTGAGCATCTCAATGGCTGCATCCAGCGTGTTGGTCAAACTTTGCGCTGTGGTGTAGCCGCTGTAAATGCTCTTCGCATTGGATAAATCCGTCTTTGCAGTAGAAAAGATGTTGAGAACGTTCGCGGCAGCTTCGCCCTTGACCGTGACGGGTTGCCCCGTGCTGTCTGTCATAGATACCGTGTCATCTGCAACTTTATATTTCTGGCCATTGTATGTGACTGTACCGGCTGTGTCACTTGTGATGGTCGCAGTCTTATCCCCTTTGGTGACAGTACCTGCACTGGTATCAGCCGACACTTCACCTATGGTGACTTTTGTGCCTGAAATAGACGCTGTTGTGGTTCCCTTCGTATAGGTGACAGCATCGGTACCTTTGGTAATCCGATAGAACGCAGTTCCATCGGTGACTGTCGTTGTCGTGCCGTTTACGGTGACCGTATCGTCTGCAATGGTTCCCTCTTTGACAGCATCCGCAGTGGTACCGTCGTTTGCGACAACAGTAGTCACGCCGCCCGTCGTGACGGTGTTTTTATCGGTGGTGACGGAGCTGCCCTGATAGGTGACTGTATCACCGACGGTGCCATTCGTCACCGTATAGGTGATGCCATTGATGGCAATGGTGCCGGATATACCTGCGGCAGTGTCCGTGCCATCTGTAACCTCGGCTGTATATCCAACATCCGACGTGCCTGCCGGCTTGGTGACGGTATTGGCGCTGGTATCTGTGACACTGTTATCGCTTGTATGGGTAACGGTGTTTTTGCTGATATCGGCAGTATAGGTATTGTTCTTGTCTGTGACGGTTTTGGCCGTAGTATCGGAAGTCAGTCCGTCTTTGTCAACGACGCTCGTCTTGTCCGACTGAATCGTATAGGCACTGCCCGCAGTCTTGTCTGTGACAGTCGACACGCCTTTGGTCGTGCTCCACTGCGTATTCTCTGCACTGGTTACTGTGCCGTTATTGGATAGAGTTGTTTCCTCAGAAAGTTTCGTGCCATCGGACAGCTCTGTATCCTTTGCCAACTTCGTTGTCGCTTTATTCTCATCCTTCGAATAGCCAATGGTGGTGCCATTGACGGTCTTTGAGAGATTGCCGCCCGACTTGGTGCCGGTGATTTCCACGCCGTCTGCCGTGGACCACTTTTTCACGCTGCCGTCCGAATTCTTCGTGTAGAGGACTCCGTCATCGATATAGGAGTGTGCGTCATCGGTGGCGTTGATATCACGGCCCGGTACATAGCGGCCGTCAAGGTTGCCTGTATTTTCGTCTTCGATATCCTGCAGCTGGTCCATATTGTTGACCAGGAGGGAGGTCGTCACCGTCGTCTTCCCATTGCCCCCATAGGATGTGCTGATTTTATTCTTGGCATCACTTTCATTGCTCAGCTTGTCGGCCGTTATGCCCGGGCCGTCTACAGACACACTGGCGCCGTCTGTATAGGCATCCCCCTCAATATCAAAGGCCGGAATATTCTTGTAGTCGTGCTTGGTGTAGTATGTCACCGTGGCGCCATCGCCGGATTCCGTACGGCTGACAGCTGCATTAACACCGGGTTTCGTACTATCTGCATCAACCTGGTCTGCATTGGTATAAATGCTGACACCATTGACGCTCTGCATGACGGAAGCATTGGTCTTCTCACCATGGGTGATGATGACCTGACCATAGTCGTCGGCATCACGGTCGGATCGGATGTAGATTTTCCCTCCCATTCCGATAGCGCCAACGCCTACATTGAAGCCCTCATCGCCAACGGACGCATTGGGACCGATGTAGGTATAATCCTTGGTGGTCAGTGTGGAACCTCCCTGGATTTCCACATTGCCGTCGGCCACCAGATGGATGCGGTTGGTATAGCCGTCTTCACCGGTAGAGTCGATGGCGATGGCATAGTCCTTGGGGTCGATGTTGAGCGCCGACAGATTCTTCAGTGCTGCGCTGACACCGGCATTGATGGTCGCACCGCTCTGGATTTCAATGCTGCCTTCTTTGCCGCCGCTGGCGAGAAATTGTTTATTCGCCGCATCGTAGCCGGTGGCATAGACGCCAAGGCCGCCCACATTGACCTGGGCGCCGTTCATAAAGATGACGCCGTTCGGGTTGATGAGGGCCACGTTGCCCGTCGCATTGAGCTTGCCGGCGATTTCAGACATGCTGTTGCCGCGCACGGCATTGACGAGCAGGTCAGCTCCGCTGTGCTGCTTGATATTGACCGTGGCATCTTTGCCGATGTTAAACGTATCCCAGCTGATAAAAGCCCTGTTCTGGCCTTTCGTCTGCTGGATGGTCATGATTGGCTTTGCTGTATCCCGTGTGACCGTCGCGTAACTCAGGTTTTTCTCGCCCGTCGGCAAAGCCGTCGCAGCCGGTTCTGCCCATGCCATGTGATAAAGACCGCCCACCAGTGATAAGGTCAGGGCAATCATGCGCTGCAATTTCTTGATATCCTGCTTTTTCATCATTGCTGCCTCACTATCTATTTCTTATCCTTGCTATGTATTGTTTTGGATGAAAGTACGATTGAAATATCAAAACTGCTTGACAAGCCTCAGCCATACGGTATTATTAACGTTCCTGCCAAGGCTCTCGGAGTAATGGCTGCCAAGGGGCTGAGCCCAGTCAATTTTACCGTACCAGTCCCGCGACTTCTGGTAAATGAGGCCAATGCCTGCGCCGGCAAGGTCATTCGTGCCATTGCCCATGACGCGTCCCGCATCGACAAAGGCGGCAGCTGTGAGCCCCGAGCTGCCGAGCATGCGGCGCAGCTCCAAAGTACCCAGGAGGCCGCTTCTGCCGCCGGCTTCGCCCTGCGGGAAAGCACGCACGGCGTCGGGACCGCTGATGTAGAACTGCTCGGAGGAATCCAGCGGCGTCCAGCCATATTGGCCGCTCATGGAAACGTGCAGCTGCCAGCGGGGGGCTATTTCATGGATGTAGTAGAAATTTGCCAGGGACTTGTGATAATTGCCGACGGCGTCCGGTGCGGAATAATCATTGCGCTTTATGTGCAGATTGCCTGCCACATGGCCCAGGGTATAGGAAAACGAATTGCGGTCATTCCGGTAATAGCCATAAATATCGCCTTCCACGCTGTCGGACGTTTTCTTCGTGCCATAATCCCCCGACAGGATGTAGTCGTGGATATCGCGGTGGCGCAGATTAATGGAGTAGAAATGGGACTCCCTGTAGGTGCGGCGCAGGGGGACGGAGACACCGAGCTCATAGGTGTTCATCATGCCATCGGCATTGAGGTAGTCATACTGCCCGCCGAGCACATAGTCCATATGGCCTGCCGTCAGGTGCATACTGGCGCCGCTGCTGCCCACCGGTACACTGTAGCCCATCTGGAAATTGTGCAGGTCCTGGGTACTCATCATGCCGGACAGCGAAATCTGGTCCCCCACCTTCGTCAGGTTATTGTAGTGGTACTCCATACCGAAGCGATTGCGCCCCGTCGTTTTACTGCCGTAGTTATCGTAAGACAGGTAGCCTCCCTGTCGTTCAAGGTCGAAAACCTTGAGCAGAAGGTCCGCCGAGCCATGGCGGCTGCCGGGCTGCATGGAAGCTGTGACCTTGATGCCTGGAATATCGTTGAGTGCCAGGAGCGTCCTTTCAATCTGCTGCGACCGTATGAGCTGTCCCGGGCGGATGCTCTTCACATAAGCAAGGAGCCGGCTGTCAAGGAGCGCTGAAGTGTTGTCGATATGCAGGTCGCCGATGCGGCCGATGATGACCTTGATTTTCAGGGTGCTGCCTGCAATGTCCTGTGCCGGCACGTAGGCAACGGCGGTCATGTAGCCATGGCGCCGCAGACTTTCCGTAACCTTCCTGGCAAGTTCCTGCATCTCCTCGAAATCCATCTCCCGGCCGAGGTCCGGCTTCATCTCATCCTTCAGTACGGCGGCGACGTCAATCTCGTCGCAGATGTAGTCAACTTTGTCGATGCGGGCCCTGAGCTCTTTGCTGCCCTGCTGCACCGCCGGAATCTTCGTGTCGATTTCAGGCCTTCCCCTCCACGGCGTAATGCGGCGCTCCGGCTCCAGTTCATTAAGAATACTGCCGGAATCCGGCAGCCCCTTTACATTGATTGTGGACGGATCCGGCGCTGCTTCTGCCGCCAGTGGCAGGCTCAGCAGGAAAGCCAGAGACAAACCGATGGTCCAATTCTTTTTACCGCTGTTAATTCGTTTCATATTACAACCCTCTCCCATTTCCATTTCCCCGTGTCGCTTCACTGCCTTAAGGAAGCACCGATTGATTCATAAAATCTGATTTCATAAGAAATTTGATGCGCTGTTTCGTTCTGGTATTCCTTAAACAGCTTAACAAAAAAGACACATGACGTCTTCGACCGTCACGTGTCCCGGTGTCCTGATACTGCGATATGATACATGCTGACTCATAACCGCATTCCCCCATGACGATTCGTTCCCCTTCTTTCGCAATTGTAAGATGATTCAGCTATCCCGCTCCCCAGATGAGGGATAAAACACCATAAAATCTATGCTGAGATTGAGTCCAATCGACCACTTTACCTTTTATCATCATCAATCCAAAGGATTCTCTCCATCTTTTATCAGACAGAGCAGTTCTTTGATGGCTTTTTCGCAAGTCATGTCCATGACTTCATCATATGACATCCGAAACAGCCTTCCCGTCAGCCAGGGTCTCCCTCTTCGCAATGATGTAATGACTAATGATATATACTTTTATATTACTTTATTCAGATTTAAATGTATACACGCAAAAGTTTTCCCTTACCCATCCGATTTTAAACTGCTGCTGAAAATGCTTCGTTACCTGTGATAACAAAACATTCTGCAATCTGCGGTATTCAGCAGACTTTTATCACATCAAGGCTCATGAATATATCAGGAAATAAAATTGACCGCATCGTTTTCTATGCATTATACAAGTTTTTTATATATCCATTTTTGCCTGTTTTATAGGGGTTTTCGCTGTTTTTAACCTAGTTATAAAATATGACCGGCCGTATATAAAATGTTTCGGCCAATCCGAATAATCGGTGCCCGGCAGCCGCTCCTCTCCTTCCTGTTCACCGGTATTCTTTAGTGAGCTGGTGGGATAGTGGGCTGGTGGGCTAGTGAGACAGTGAGACAGTGGGACAGTGAGTTAGTGGGACAGTGGGATAGTGAGACAGCGGGACAGTGGGACAGTGAGCTAGTCAGAGTCACTATCGACGTGCACCATGATTCCTCGCCTGTGGCTCAGAATAACGAATATAGCGGAAGGCTCCATGGCGTCTGACGTCTGAAGGTCTGCCATCTGTCGTCTGCTATCTTTTTCCCCACGCAAAAAGCACCGCCTTTTTTAGGCGGCGCTTCCTTAATTTCATTAGGCCATTTCTTTGTCCGGTACCCGGAGTTCTTCCAGTTCTTTACGGAGTTCCGGGTCGAATCTTGGATTGAGCACGTTCACATAGAGCCATGCCAGCATAGCGCCGGAGATATTGTGCCACGCGGAGAAGATTGCGTCGGGCATCGCGGCGAAGTAGGCTTTGGACAGGCCTACGGCGAGGCCGGAGTTCTGCATGTCCACTTCGATGGAGAAGGCCACTGCCTTTTTCCAGGAAAGGCAGCAGACGCGGGCTACAGCGAAGCCCAGGGTATAGCCCAAGCAGTTGTGGAGGATGACTACCAGCAGGATGATGCCGAAATTAGCAATGATAGCGGGCTTGCTGGCGCCGATAAGGATGGCGATGATGAGGGAGATGAAGAAAATAGCAGACTACAAAGTAATATCCTCGCCTAAAAGTACCATAAGATCTTCATCTGTCATTTCCGACTCATCTATATTCAAAATACGCATATTCTGTTTGGAAATAGATTTTTCGATACAATTCCTTACAACGCGGCCATTTCCAAAATTAGGCAGTCTCTTTTGTTCTTTCATCAGTTCCAAAACTCTGTTTTCTGCCTCAGGGCTAAGCACATATCCCTTCTTTTTAGCAATTTCCTTCCCTATCTTCAGTAAATCTTCCTCATTATAGTCAGGAAATTCTATCCAGTCAGGGAAACGTGACGCTAATCCAGGATTAGAGTTCAAGAAATGTCTCATCTCATTAGTGTACCCTGCCAAAATAACAACCGTATTTTTATTATCTTCCATAAGCTTAACCAGAGTATCTACCGCTTCATGCCCAAAATCCTGGGAATTTGCGGATGTCAGAGAATAGGCCTCATCAATAAATAAGACACCGCCTGCAGCACTACTGAAGACAGCCGCAGTTTTTGAGGCGGTCTGCCCAACATATCCTGCGACAAGATCCTTTCTAGAGGTCTCCACTAAAAGATCAGAGGGGATGATATTCAATTTATGCAGCATCTGCGCCAAAACACGGGCCATCGTAGTTTTTCCGGTTCCCGGATTTCCTGAAAAGATGAAATGCAGAGTATTTTGATTATCAACCGGCAGTCCTTTCTTTTCTCTAATCTTTTTAATTCTTATTTCTGCCTCAAGCTGCTTTATGCGATTCTTGACTTCACCCAACCCAATAATGGAATTCAATGTGGAATCCAAATCAAATCCGTCATCGCTCTGCTGATTAGAAATTCCCGGTATATCCTCCAACTTAATGGTTACCAAGTCTTCTTTACTGCAATCCAGAGATGAAAGTCTGAGAGCCTGTCGATTAATAATCTTTTCCACAAAATTCCGCACTAATCTTGCATTACCTGCATCAGATCCCACATTCAATCTTCCCAATTCTTTCTCTATTTGATCAAGGACTTCTTCTGATACTTGAAATTTTTTATCTTCAAGCATACTTTTAGCAATTAAGCGAAGCTCATGGGGATTATAATCCGGAAAATCAATATGTATGGGAATTCTGGATTTCAAGCCTGGATTCATGGAGAGTAATTTGTTCATTTCATTTGTATAGCCAGCTAAAATGACAATTGTATCATTTTTATAATCTTCCATCAGCTTAACCAGCTCGTCGATGGCTTCTCTTCCAAAGTCATTGCTTCCTGCATTCGAATACAAGGAATAAGCCTCATCTATAAACAGCGCCCCTCCACGGGCTGCATCAAAAACCTTTTTCATTTTGGGCGCAGTCTGACCAATGTATTCTCCTACAAGATCCCCTCTGTCTGCCTCAATGAATGGCCCATCTTTATTGATAATTCCCATATCCTTAAACATATCTACCATAATTCTAGCAATCATAGTCTTTCCTGTGCCTGGATTCCCAGTGAAAAGCATATGTCTCGTTGTGGGGCCTAAATCAGAAATTCCCATGTCTCTTCGTTTCTTTTCTACCTGCAGAAGTTTAAACTGCTGCATAATAATTTCTTTAGCAGATTTCAGCCCTACAATGGAATCCAATTTCTTTTGGAGAACTGTCCCTAAATCCTCATTATTACTTTCTTTGCCCTGATTATTATTTATTCCATTTTGTATTTCATTATGACCTGCATCCTTAGGGATAAGCCCCAGATAATGCATCATTGCATCACGCATGGCAACAATCTCGCCAGATTCATTTGTTGGAAATAATGAGCATCGACCAAGTTCCACGTCCTGATTGGTAACCATATAAATAAAATCACCGTTGTAAGATACTGCCACTGCTAAAATATCCAGCTGCATAGTACCCTCTACCATATGCAGACAGCAATAATAGGTAAACTTGTATTCTCTTGAGTATATGACTCGATTAGAAACAAGTAAGAATGTATAATCTGTGCTGTTATAATGATTCAGTGTTTCTCTTATAACGTAATATCTGAAAACCGGGTTGTCAAAATAGATGTAAAGATCTGAATATCTTTGGGCAGATATATGGGAAAAAAGATTTATTTCAACCAAGAAATCTAAGTGAGTTTCTATTTTGGTATTATAGAAAGAAATCGGGTAATCTTCATTCAGCAAATGCTCCATCATATTTCCCAACAGTTTCTTGCTCCACTTATGAATGTCTCCCGGCTCAATCATTCCACCACAATATATATCTGTACCGTGTCTTTTCTTAAAAGTCACCGCATGCCCAATCTTAGAATATGCCACCTCTGAAAAGAAAGCCCAATCCTTAAAATATTGACCGCACGGAAAGAAGTAACGTACTTTATCAATGAATTTTTCATCTGGGAGCACCCGCATATCGTCATAATAAAAATAACCGTAATCATAAGTAACTTCCCTTCCATCCTTAGTATTTAAAAATTCTATACCTAAAGGAAACCATCCCCCTTCAATCGGATAAATAATATTTTTTCCATCTTTTTTGAATTCAGCCGTGAAAATTAAATAGTTTTTTAAATCAACTGGAGCAACTGCCATAATTACACCTCTCTATAGTATGATTAAAGTTTCATTTATGAGTTCTTGTTAAAAATATGAAGGTAACTATTTTTGTACTTGAATCTATAGAAAGAAAATACTTCTTTTCACCCAGTAAGTACATATCAAGTGAAAAGAAGTATTTATATCCCAACCTTATTCTATTAAACTCCCATTTTTGCTTTAGCCTGATCCAGAATTACAAGATCTTCTTCGTATTGTTTTTTTGTTTTCAAATAACCAATTACCAGCATTACAAAAAGTATCGGAGCAAATAGTGTATACCCAATTATACTTCCAATCATAGAGCTAATCGGGTATTTTGCATCTGTATAAGCATCATACACCTGAGATTTAATAGACTGTGGCTGCTTCTTAAGTCCAATATTGCCAATGACTCCTGCAATAAAGAATGGCAGGAACATACTAATGAGGGCATCACTGGTTAAATATGAAATAATGCCAAAAAGTGTTAATCCCCCGCAGATGATCAACTTTATCAGCCGCTTTTTTAACCAATCACTTTCATAATCCACTGCACTCTGTGCTGCATTCAAACCGCATCTTGGGCAAAGAGCACGTCCTGTTCCATTAGCATCACGCAGGAGTGCATTAGATTCGCAATTTCTGCAAAGACCAACACCACATTTGGCACACGTTGATACTGCCTCTTCAGTAGGATGATAATAACACTTCATAAAAATTCCCTCTCTCCACCGTTTAGTTTCATATTTAGAAACTACACAACAGTTAATTTATATGAATATTATAACTCAATCCACCCCCCCCGAAAAAATCCCCATTTCGTAAATTTAATCATTTTCTAATTATTATTGACGTTATCTAACCTCCTTTTCCCCACGCAAAAAACTCCTGATTCGTCCCATGCTGATGCGCGGTAGGGATCAGGCGTTCTGTTTCGATGAATCGGCCAGGGGTAGCCGCCGTAGCGGAATGTCTGTGTCGTCAGGGAAAGACAGGTATAGCCATAGTTGCCACCAGGATTTCTAACAGGTTTTTCCTCAGGAGTTTTTATGGAGTTTTCGGCGCGTCGGAGAGTTCCGATTCATATGAGGAAGTTCTTCCCGCCTTCCGCCTGTCCCTTGGTAAGGTATGTGCACGTAACAGGCAGGGAATCGGGCGCCCCTTCCGGGTCCCTTCAGTTCTCTCTGTCTATATAATCCTTTTAAAGCAAAAAAGTTCTCATAGAAAATGCCGCCTTCCTGCTCATGGGGGCAGAATGACGGCCCCGCAGAAAGGCTCCACTCCCTCTGACGTCTGACCGTCTGAAGTCTTTCGTCTATCATCTATCACTTACTGCCGGTGCTTCTTTTACCTTTCTTTTACAGGAATGTTATATAATAAAAATATAATCCATATATAATCCATGATTTCAAAAGTGAAAGGAGCCTTTCCATGATTAAACTTCTGTTCCTGTCCCACACCGGAAGTGGTGAGCCGCCGATGGCTGAATTCATTATGAAACATCTGGTTAAAGAAGCAGACCTGTCGGAGAAAATTTACGTTTCCTCCGCCCGTTTGGAAAAGGAAGGCTCCCCCCTCTGTCCGGAGGGGCAGGAGGTGCTTGCGGCCCACGGCATTCCTGTGACGAATAAGAAATCGCTTCCCCTGGAATGGGGCACCTATGACCAGTTCAACTACATTTTCCTCATGGACAGTCCCCAGGATCCCCGGCTTTTCAATACCATGGGCGGCGATGTGGACAGCAAGATTTCCCTTCTCTCCGCCTACGCCGGCTGCGACGGCGGCATCGCCAATCCCTATAAGGGCGCTTCCTTCGAGGATGCCTACCAGGCTTCTGCCGCTGCCTGCCAAAGGCTTTTGGAGAAATATAAGGACTGGGTTGAATAGGGGCCTTGCGGCCCCGGGTTCAGAAGGTTCAAAGGGTTCAGAGGGTGGTGGAATCGCCGCTGTCGCGGCGATAAGTATATAAGCCGCTTCGCGGCTCTTCGATTCTTCACTTTCAGAATGAACGGCCGGCAGGAAGGCGCCATGATGTCTGACGTCTGACAGTCTGGTGTCTAACCTTCTGCCAGCCTGCCGTCTAGGGAAGCGCTGATTAAATCGTTGTTTGCTTTTATTCTTGAATTTTTATGCAATGCAAGGAATGAGGCGACGCGAATAGCGAGCTATTTAAGGAGCCTCATGACAAAGCAGTGCATAAAAATTCTTATAAAAGTAAACTCTATGAATTAATCAGTGCTTCCCTAGCATCTATTTTTTCCCCCAGAGGAGCACCATGAATACACGAATCCGTAATGTGGCTATAGCCAGGGAAAATGAAAAAATCATACAGGAAGGTCACTATGAAGCGGCGGGAGCCCTATTTCATTTTTTCCATCCCCATTCCCTTCTTGCAAAGGCAGAAATCTATGAACCTAAAGTGCTGGAGGCGCTGAGAGGGAGAATGGAATCTGCCGATTTTCCCGTCCGGCAGGGACGTATCGCCGTGGCCGAAGGGGAGAGTTTTGATTTTCCCGGAGATATGGTGCTGAATTTTGCCAATGCTTTCACCCCCGGCGGCGGGTACCTTTACGGCGCTTCTTCCCAGGAAGAGGCCCTCTGCCGTGAGAGTACGCTCTACGCTTCCCTTTCCGGAAACGAGGCCCTTCCCTACTATGCCCGAAACAGGGCGGAAGAAAGCAGGTACGGCTCCGATGCCATCCTTCTTTCTCCTCATGTGGAAATCTTCCGCAGGAGTGCCAAAGAAAATCACGCTCTCTTCGGTCCGCCTATTGGCACAGCCGTCATCACCGCTCCAGCGGTAGACCTTCGGGGCCCCGCAGGAAATGAAAGTCCTGCGTTCATCAGTACCATACGGCAGCGCCGCATGGCCCATGTCCTTGCTCTTTCTGCTTTCAAAGGATACCACACCCTTACCCTGGGCGCCTGGGGCTGCGGCGTGTTTCTGAATCTGCCGGAAGAGGTAGCGTCCGATTTTTATGAAATCCTGGTGAATCAAGGGTATCGCCGTTTCTTCGACTGCCTGACCTTTGCCATTTACTGCCCCGGAGATAAGAGGAATCTGGAGGCATTCAGGGAGAAGTTTGCCTGCGCCCTTCGGGCGTGAAGGGGCGCAGCTGGCGCCGCAGGTTGTGTAGAAGGGTTGTGGAATAAAGGGTTCAGAGGGGAAGGTGAACGGGCCCTTCGGGCCCGAAGGTTGTGGCCGCCTGTCGGCGGCGGGTTGTGTAGAAGGGGGCGACGGCCCTTCGGGCCTAGGGTGGTGGTATCGCCGCTTCGCGGCGATGAGTTTTATAATTCCGCTTCGCGGAATAGAAAACCAAACAACCGCGCCTGTGGGCAGAACCCATCGTTCGGCGCGAAGCGCACGAACGATAGAACCCGGGCGCCGCAGGCGCCTCCCCCCCTCTTACTTTCGGGATTACTGTCCAGCAGGCAGCGGTAAGCGGTCAGCGGTCAGCCCTTCAGCCCCCCTCTTTCCCATGAACTGCTTAAAGAAAAATTCAATAAGCCGATTTTTGCCGCAGGAACGGCATTTTTTAACTATGTCGCCCTTTAAAAGGTGACAATCATCTTTAATAAAATCCTAAATGATGTATAATAGAGATAGGTTAAGGTGAAAAGTATGGTTTCCATGCTGTTTCGCCGGTTCTCTTTTTTCTCTCTACCTTTGGCCCGGCCCTTTGGTTTCCGGCAGGTATCCCGGCAGATGAAATGGTCGACCCCTGGGGAAGGCGGAAGAGGAGAGCCCATTGAGGTATATCCTCCGAAGTATTTCGATTGTGAGATTCGCAGTCTTCAGTCACTCTGCCACAGGCAGGCTGGAGGGGTAGTGTGCTTGAAGAATTTCGCGAATCTGCCGCTGATGAAATTGTTTGACTGTTACAGGGTTTCATGGCGGAATCATTTTTGCTGAAGGTAAGGAAGAGGCCTCTTCGTTTTCCCTCTTTTGCTGCAGAGCCTTCCGTATAGGCTTGCAGGATGAAAGGCAGGCGAAGAAAAGCCATTGCAGGGAAATGCATTCATTCCTTCACCGAGCGCGGTGTCAGTGTTTTAGCAGAAATGATAAGTTCAGCATCCTTCCTGTCTTTCTCCTGCGCCCGGCTGGCCGGTATGACAGCCGCAGGAAATGGAAAGTTTCCTCCTTTCCCTTTTCTGCAGGGATTTTCCCACATACCTCTTCATAGGCCCATTTCCTATGTACCTATGATTACACCATTCCCAAACTCCAAAAATACAAAGGCCTTCACCGGCTGCCATCCGGTGAGGGCCTTTTAGGTGGCGGGGGCCGCCTGGACACGCCAGAGGCGTGAGGGTTCAGAGGGTTCATAGGGTTCAGAAGGTTCAAAGGGTGATGGTGGCGCCCTGCGGGCGCATTATAAAAATGGCGCCGGAGGCGCCGTACCTCGCCAATCGGTCGGGCGATTAAAAGGAAGGCCTCTTATTAGGCAGGCTAGAGGCCAACTTCGCCCGACTTGCGTATTCCATGCGGAATACGCACACAGCGTACTACATAACTCCCTCTGAACCAGCCCGGAAGGCGGAGCCGTTCCCGGGCCGAACCAATAGCTAAGGGGCTTGCCCCGACAGCACCTTGAACCCGGGCGCCGAAGGCGCCTGAACCCTCTTGCTTTCGGGAATACTGCCAGGCAGGCAATAGCAGCGGTAAGCCAACATCCCAGCCAATAACAAAAGAGCAGGCCTTGATGGGGTCTGCTCTTTTGTATCAGTTGGTCTTGGTGCTGTCGCTTTCAGAAGGCTTAGCTGCATTCTTTCCCGTAATCCGGTCAAGGAGCTTGTTTCCGGCGTTCTTGTTATCTTTGGCTGCCTTGTCGTCCTTCTTGGCGTCCGCCTCTTTCTTCTTGGCTTCCGCTTCCTTTGCCGCCTGGGCTGCTCTTGCTTTTTCGTTTTCCACCCGGACGGATTCAGGGATGTCGAAGTTCTTGGTCTTGTAAGCAGAGAGGGCCTGTTTCATGAAGTCCCTCCAGATGGCCGCCGGTACGGTGCCGCCGGTGTAGCCTGCGTTGGTATTGGTATCGTCGCCAATCCATACGGCTGTCACCAGTTCGGGGGTATAGCCCACGAACCATGCATCGTGTTCGTCATCGGTGGTGCCTGTCTTGCCGGCTGCGGTGCGGCCGATGTAGGCGTTACCGCCGGTGCCGCGGGAGACAACTTCTTCCAGGATACTGGTCAGGCGGTAAACCGCATTTTCGCTGACCACCTGCTTGCCTTCCTGTTTGCCGGAATGGTCTTCCAGTACGTTGCCGTTTCTATCCACCACTTTCAGGATGGCAGTGGGTTCGATGAGCTTGCCGCCGTTGGCAAAGACGCTGTAGGCTTTGGCCATGTCGTATACGGAAACGCCGTTGGTGAGGCCGCCGATGGAAGCTGCCAGGTTGTCGTCGTTTCTCTTACCGTCCTTCACCAGGGTGGTAATGCCGCAGGCTTCGGCGGTGTCAAGGATCTTCTTCATGCCCACCTTGTTGGCCAAATCGATGGTGGGGATGTTCATGGAATGAACCAGCGCTTCTTCCAGTGTCACCTGTCCGCCGGAGGTGCCGCCGTAGTTCTTCGGCGTCCAGCCGCCGCCGTAGGTCTTCTTTTCGTTGCTTACGGTGTCGTAGGGGCTGAATTTGTTTTCAAAGGCGGTGAGGTACACGAAGGGTTTGAATGCGGAGCCCGGCTGGCGGACCATCTGGGTGGCGCGGTTGAAATGGTCTTCGCCGCGGCCGCCGACCATGGCTTTGATATGGCCGGTGCCGGTTTCAATGGTCATGAGGGCGCCCTGGGGCTGGGTGAGTCCCTTGGCATCCTTATTTCCCTTCGGCAGGTCATTTTTCAAAGCCTGCTCTGCTTCCTTCTGCATATCCAGGTCCAGAGTGGTATACACCTGGAGACCCTCTTTATAAATGGCGTCGGAATCGTATTTATCGCTGATGGTCTGAATCACGTAGCTTACGAAATAGGAAGCTGTGCTGTCGGTGCCCTTGGAAGCCTGGGGTTTGGCCAGGTGCAGGTCCGCTTTCTTGGCGGCCTGGGCGTCGGCTTCGGAAATATAGCCGTACTTGGCCATCTGGTCAAGTACGATGCCCTGGCGGTACTTGGCTGCTTCCAGACTGCGGAAGGGAGAGTAGTAGTTCGGGCTGTTGGGAAGCCCTGCCAGCATGGCGCACTGGGGCAGGGTGAGGTCCTTCACGTCCTTGCCGAAATAGACGCGGGAGGCGGTCTGGATGCCGTAGCAGCCCTGGCCGAAGTAAATCTGGTTCATGTACATTTCAAGAATCTGCTTCTTGGTGTACTTGTTTTCAATCTGGAGAGCCAGCACCACTTCCAGGAGCTTTCTTTTCAATGTCTGCTCCTGGGTGAGGAAGGCGTTCCGGGCCAGCTGCTGGGTAATGGTGGAGCCGCCCTGTCCGGTGGCGTTGCGGGTGACCACATTGGACCATACCGCACGAAGGATGCCCCGGGGATCGATACCGTGGTGTTCATAGAAACGGACATCTTCGGCCGCCACAAAGGCATTCTGCAGATTCTGGGGCACCTCCGTAATAGGTACAGGAATGCGGTTTTCCTCTGCGTGCACCGTGGTAATCAGCCGTCCCTTGTCATCGTAAATGCGGGACGATGCGTTAGGCTGGATATTGGCCGTCACATCGGGCAGGTGCTTGGAAACGGACACAAAAAAGCCTGCCGCCGCTCCGGCGCCTGCAATCATCACGATAACCACAAGAAATACAAAAATCCTCTTCACAAAGGATGATTTCTTCGGCGGTCTCTCGCGTCGTATATCGGAATTCTTCATATAATACGCTCCTATATAGAAATCACTTGCACCCGCAGTTTCCCTAGGGAAGCGCTGATTAAATCATTGTTTGCTTTTATTCTTGAATTTTTATGCAATGCGAGGAATGGGCTGACGCGAATAGCGAGCTATTTAAGGAAGTCCATGACGAAGCAGTGCATAAAAATTCTTATAAAAGGAAACTCTATGAATTAATCAGTGCTTCCCTAAGAATTACGGGCATATAGTCGCTTATATTATACCACAGGAAGGGAAAGGCCGCTTTGCGTCCTTTTTTCGGATTCAGGGCTCAGAGGGTTCAGAGGGTTCAGAGGGTTCAGAGGGTTCAGAGGGGAAGGTATCGCCGCTTCGCGGCGATGAGTTTTATAATTCCGCTCCGCGGCAAAACCAAACAACCGCCCTGCGGGCGTCGGAAATGCACCCCTTTTGGTGCTGCGCACCACTTCCCCCGGAGGGGGAAGTTTACTCTCCGCTCAACTTTTACTCTCATAAGCAGTTCAAAGTATAGCGTCGCTAAAATCTCCCCCTCCGGGGGAGACGTCGCCACAGGCGACAGAAGGGGTGCATTTCCCATGTGGAGACCCTGCAGAGGGTCTCCAAGTCGGGCGAAGTTGGTCCTTAGCCTGCACATAAAAGGACTTTCCAATAAATCGCCCGACCGATGCCGCAGGCGCGGTTGTTTGGTTTTCGCTGCCATAGGCAGCGATACCGCCAACGGCGGCATGCAACACTTCCTCTGAACCAGCCCGGAAGGCGGGGCCGTTCCCGGGCCGAACCCATCGTTCGGCGCGAAGCGCACGAACCATAGAACCCGGGCGCCGCAGGCGCCTGAACCCTCCTACTTTCGGGAATACTGTCCAGCAGGCAGCGATAAGCGGACAGCCTCACCGCCTCACTCTTTCCCAAGGGCCAGTTTCATAAATTCCCCTCTCAGGGCGGCGTCTGTCTTGAAGGCGCCGGAGGAGGCGATGGTTCTTGTTCTGGTGCCGGGCTTCTTGATGCCCCGGGCGGTCATGCAGGAGTGTTCTCCTTCAATGTAGACAATGACGTCGGGAGAGGATGTCACCATTTCCATAATGTCCCGGATATCCGTGCCGATTCTTTCCTGAATCTGGAACCGTTTCGACACGGCGTCGGCGATGCGGGCAATTTTGGAAAGGCCGATGACCCGTCCGTGGGGAATGTAGCCCACCGCCGCCTTCATGTTGTACATGAGGGCAATGTGGTGTTCGCAGTGGGAGAAGATGGGAATGTCCTTCACCACCACCATATCATTTTCCGGGGTGGCAAAGGTCTTCTCAAATTCCTTTGCGATTTCCTCGTTGGATACGGCGGTATAGGCAAACTGCTCCGCCATCATGTCCGCAAAGCGCTTCGGCGTTTCCTTAAGTCCTTCCCTGTCCGGATCGTCCCCCACGGCTTCAATAATCAGCCGGGCTGCCTGTTCCAGTTTTTCCAAATCCATGTCAAACACCTCTCCTGTCCGGGTCCCAGATGATTTTATGAAGCTGCACCTGGACCCGTACGTCCTGCAGCCTGTTCTTTCTTACATATTCCACCAGCTCCGCCGGTTCAATCCTTCCCCATACGGGGCTGACGAAAAATTCCGGATGATGGGCGGAGGGAAAATGATGATTTACAATTTCCTTCATTTCATGCAGGTCCTCTTCGGAGCTCACCACGAATTTCAGCACGTCTTTTCCAGTGAGGAGCTTGAAATTGTCAAGGTTCATATAAGATTTCATGCCGCTTCCGCTGCATTTGAAATCCATGGTATAGAAAACGCCCTCCGGCCGCTCTCTCCAGAGGGGCACGGCACCGTTGGTTTCTATATTAATGTCATAGCCCTCTTCTCCCAGCACCTCGCAGAGATGGTGGAGGGGATGGAGCATGGGCTCGCCGCCGGTCATGGTTACCCTCTTCCAGGGGTAGGCGCGGATGCGCGAAAGCACTTCCTTCTCCGTCAGCGCTTCCACCGTGTCCTCCAGGGTGAGGGAATAGGCGGTGTCGCAGTAGCTGCAGCGAAGGCTACAGCCGGCCAGGCGGAGGAACACCGCCATGTAACCGGTGCGCTTTCCTTCGCCGTCGATGCTGTCGAAAATTTCGGTCACATGGAAAAGGCCGTCATCATAGGCATACTTACTTTTCATAGGTGGCCACGTTTCCTTCCGTTTCCTGCACGGAAACGCGGATGCAGTGGGGAATATGGTCACAGATCCACTTGGCCATGTTTTCCGCCGTAGGATTCAGGTCTCCCAGCACGTCGTTAATGAGATGATGGTCAAACCGGTTCACGATTTCCTTGATTTTGCTGAAATCCACCACCATGCCGTTCTTGTCCAGGGTGTCATTCTGCACGGTCACCGTAATAATCCAGTTGTGGCCGTGAAGGTTGGTGCATTTGCTTTCATAGTCCAGGTGCAGGAAATGGGCACCGGATACTTCCATTCTTTTGGTTACTGTAAACATAGTATTGGTCCTTTCATAATAGGGCCGCGGAGCGGCCAGGTTCAGAGGGTTCATGGACACGCCTGCGGCGTGAGGGTTCAGAGGGTTCAAAAGGTTCAGAGGGTTCAAAGGGTGATGGTGGCGGCTCCGCCGCAATTTTATAGCCGACGAAGGCGGCTTATATCATGGCGCCGAAAGGCGCCCACCCTGCCTCCATGGAGTGGGCTTTATAACTCCCTCTGAACCAGCCCGGAAGGCGGAGCCGTTCCCGGGCCGAACCCATCGGTCGGCGCGAAGCGCACGAACGATAGAACCCAGGCGCCGAAGGCGCCGGAACCCTCCTGCTTTCGGGAATACTGTCAACCCTCCGATTGACAACTAATCCAGCGCCGGGTCCTTGACTCCGTTGGCGGCAAAGGCGGCGGCCCGGTCTATACAGGTTCCGCAGGTGCCGCAGGGTTTGTCTCCCCCTTCGTAGCAGCTCCAGGTGAGTTCGTAGGGGGTCTTCAGTTTGAGACCCATGGCTACCACGCCGGCCTTGTTCATTTCCGCAAAGGGGAAAACCAGGTGCACCCTGCCGTAGGTGCCGATGCGGATGGCCTCGCCCATGTGCCTAAGGAAGGGTTCGCTGCAGTCCGCATAGGCATCGCCGGCTGCATCGTCGGCGTGGGCGCCGATGTAGATATCCACGTCGTCGTCCTCAAAAAGGGAAGCTGCCAGGGATGCCGCCGTGGACAGCATGAGGCCGTTCCGGAAGGGCACGTAGGTGGACACCTTTCCTTCTCCGTTTTCAGAAATCTGCTGGGCATAACTCTTGTGCACGATTTCTTCCGTGGAATTTTCCAGAAGAGAGCAGTTGGAATATTGGAAAATCTGGGACAGGTCGAATTCATAATGTTTCAGATGGTAGTACTCCGCCACCTTCCGGGCCGCCAGGATTTCCTTCTTATGCTTCTGCCCATAAAAAATAGAAGCAGTCACAACATTGTCTGCTCCCAGTCTGTCAACAGCCAGGGAAACGCAGGTGGTAGAATCCACGCCTCCGCTGGATAATATAATCGCTTTTTTCATCTTTCCTCCTGTTTTTTAGAGTTGGTTAACAGATGACAACTGAGAAATATAGATATGGAGTATTATAGCACTCTTTGGGGGCGGGCGCAAAGGGCTCATGGGCACGCCTGCGGCGTGAGGGTTCAGAGGGTTCATAAGGTTCAGAGGGTTCAAAGGGTGATGGTGGCGCCCTGCGGGCGCATTATAAAATGGCGCCGGAGGCGCCCACCCTGCCTCCATGGAGTGGACTTTATAACTACCCTCTGAACCAGCCCGGAAGGCGGAGCCGTTCCCGGGCTGAACCCATCGGTCGGCGGGCAGCGCACGACCGATAGAACCCGGGCGCCGAAGGCGCCTGAACCCTCTTGCTTTCGGGAATAAGGTATGTCTGATGTCTGTCAGTCTGATGTCTTCCCTAGTATTTATCGGCATTGATATCACTAACGGCACGCACCGGGATTCTTCACTGCGTTCAGAATGACAGTGTCCGGCGGGAAGCAGGAAGCGGACAGCCGACAGCCGATAGCGGACAGCCGTAAACTGTCCCACTATCTCTCCTTCCATTTCCTGAAGAAATCTTCCGCTGCCCTTTTGAGATAAGCCGCCGGTTCTTTCATGGCTTTTCCTATCTCTTCTCCAGACGATGCCCCACAGACGGAAGCAGCGCCCTGTTCAAGAAGGATTTCCCAGCCCTTTCCCAGGGAGCCGGAGATGACAACGCAGGGGATGTTCCATTTCCTGCATTTCCCGGCAATGACGCCGGTGATTTTTCCTTCGCCGCTCTGGGCGTCGCTCCGCCCTTCTCCGGTGATGACCAGGTCCGCCTTTTGGATTTTTTCATCAAAACGGGAGAGGGCAAGGATTTCATGGGCGCCGGAAACCATGGAGGCCCCAAGGAAAAGGGAGAGCGCCGCCCCCAGGCCGCCGGCGGCACCGCTTCCGGGGATGTCATCGGGATTTTTCCCGAAGGTTTTCTGCAGAATATCCCGATAATGCATCATGCCCCGTTCCAGTTCTTCCACCATGGCTTCGTCCGCCCCTTTCTGGGGGCCGAAGGCCCGGGCCGCTCCCCTCTCTCCGCAAAGAGGATTTTTCACATCGCTCAGGACTATGATTTTCGTCTCTTTGAGGAGGGGATGGCGATGGGACAGGTCTATATTTTCTACCAAGGAAAGGGACGCCCCCTTTCCAGAAAGTTCCTTTCCATCCTTATCCAGGAAACGGAATCCCAGGGCCTCCATGGCACCCATGCCGCCGTCGCAGGTGGCGGAGCCGCCGATGCCCATGAAAAGGGTGCGGGCGCCGTCTTCCATGGCCCGGGCCATCATCTCTCCGGTGCCAAAGGTTGATGTGAGGAGAGGGTTTCTCATTTCTTCCGGAACCAGCAGGAGTCCTGAAGCTTCTGCCATTTCCAAGATGGCCCGTTTTTGTGAAAGCCGCCCGTAGGAGGCGTTAACAGGACTGCCCAAGGGGCCTCTTACAGAAAGAAATACCCTTTCTCCCGCTGTGCAGTGAAGCACCGCTTCCACCGTCCCTTCTCCCCCGTCTGCCATGGGAAGCACCTCCACGGAGTAGCCGGGATATACGGAAAGGGCCGCCTCCTTGATGATGGTGCCCGCTTCCAAAGAGGAAAGGGTGCCTTTGAAGGAATCGGCTGCAGCGATGATATGCATGGCATACTCCTTTCGTAATGGGCCGCTGCGCGGCCCTGCGCCCAAAGGGCGCAAAAGGTTCAGAGGGGACGCCCGCTGTGCGGGCGAGGGTTATGGCCGCCTTTCGGCGGCAGGTTGTGTAGAAGGGTTGTGGAGAAAGGTTCTCAAGATTGACCGGCTTTCGGCCGGAGGGTGTTGGTTTGACGGCCCTTTGGGCCGAGGGTTGTGGCAGCGCCATGGAGCCGCTTCGCGGCTAAGGTTCAGAGGGTTCAAAAGGTTCTTCCCGCTTTCAGCGGGCGGGTTCAGAGGGGTGTGGTATCGACCTGTCGGGCGATGAGTTTATATGCCACCTTCGGCGGCAGGAAAACCGTACAACCGGGCTTCGCCCGATGGAAATGCACCCCTTTTGGTGCTAACGCACCACCTTTCCCCCGGAGGGGGAACTTTGCTCTATGCTTTCCCTTGAGGCAAATGAGTACACAGCCTAACACCCATAGTGCCTCAGCCGATAGCCGACAGCCGAAAGCCGATAGCCGAAAGCGGTAAGCGGCCCCGCTATCTCACTCATCCACCGGGTGAATGCCGTGGATTTCTTTAACCACCCGATGCAGGCGGCAGGGGCCGTAGGTGGACAGTATCTTGAGGAATTCATCCCTCTTTTCTTCACTCTGGAAATGGGCATCTATGAAGACGGTGCCCCCTTCCGTTTCGTAGCAGTGAAGGATATGGAACTCCGTGGTGTGGACGAAGTGGTGAAAATCATCGGCCCTTTCTTTATTTAACGTCAAGGTGAAAAGGCCGTGGACGGTATAGCCGAAGACGGGACAGTTTACATTCACCGTGTACCGTTCCACCACCCCCAGGTCCTGCAGCCGTTCCAGCCGGTTCTTGGCGGCCTGTCCGGTCATGTACACTTTCTTTCCCAGCTCCGTCATGGATATGCGGCTGTTTTTCTTCAGTTCATTGATAATCTTTCTATCCGTATCATCCAGTTCTTTAGAAATCATGGACTCTCCCCCTTTCTGCTTTTCCTTATTATACCATCAGGGGAGGAAATATCAGGGAAGTGTGGACTTCATGAGGAAACGGAATTTCATTCTGATTTTGAAAAGCAGGCCGTCCTGGGCGCCTGCCATACCAAGAAGCACCAGAAGGGCACCGGCGGCGCCGGAGAGACCGGGATTTTCTCCCCGGAAAATCATGCCCCACATGGTGGCAAAGAGGGGATCCAGGGCGGAGAAGAGGCCCGCTTCTTCTGTGGAAATAAACTGCTGCGCCACGGTTTGGAAGGTAAATCCAAAGGCAGAGCAGAGAAGGGTTAAAGCCAAAAGGGCTCCTATGATTTCCGGCGAGGAGGGCATCGTGATTTCACCGGCTGCCTGGGCAGAAATACCGTTTAGAAGGCCCATGAATCCCATCTGCCAGATGCCGAGGGAAAGGCCGTCTTCCCCGGATGCCAGCCTGCCGGTGAGGTAGATGAAAAGTCCGTAGAAGAAGGCGGCCGCCAGCCCAAAGGCCGCGCCATGGAGATTTCCGCTGCCCTTCAAAGTGAGAAGGCATACCCCCGCCGTCATCACCGCCATGGCTGCTGCGGTTTTCCGGGAAATTCCTTCTCCCTGGAAGGCCCATAGAAAGATGGGTACGAAGAGAAAGGCCGTGTTTTCCAGAAAGGCGGTGAGATAAATGTCCGATTCCTTCAGCGCCATCATTTCAGCGCCCATGACCAGGTACAGCACCGTCCCCAGCGCCATCCCGCGGAGGATTATGTTTTTCCCAAAGGAAGCGGCCATTCTCCTTCGGTAGAGGAAGGAAAGGATGAGGAAGGCCAGAAAGAAGCGGATAGCCAGCAGCTCGAAAAGTCCCATTTCCTCAAGACATATCTTTGAAAACAGAAAAGACGTGCTTCTTGCCAGTATGACCGATGCCATCAGTATTTTTGCAGTGGATGTATTCATTCTCCCGCCTCCTTTATGCTTAGTATAAGAGAGGCTTCGTATTGACGGAAGCGCAATTTCATCAATATAATATTGACAGATACGCAATTTGTCATAAGGAGGCAGCTATGGACACCGGCAGATATGAAATATTTCTCCGCATTCTGGAAACAGGGAGCCTTACCGCCGCCGAAGAAGAGACAGGCTACTCTCCCTCCGGCATTACGCGGATGATGGACAGTCTGGAAAAGGAAATGGGATTTCCCCTGCTTTCCCGTTCCAGCCGCGGCATTCACCTTACCAGGGAAGGCGAGGCCCTTCTTCCTTTCATCCGGAACATGGTGAGGGCCGGGGAGGCAGTGAAGGATGAGCGGGACAGTCTCCTTTCCTTGACCGGCGGCAGCCTTTCCATCGGTTCCTACTTCAGCATTGCCGCCCACTGGCTGCCTTCCATCCTCTCCCTGTACCACCGCCGCTATCCCAAAGTGGCGGTTCACCTGAAGGAATGCGGAAACCGGGAGTGCCTTGACGGGGTGGCGGAGGGCACCCTGAGCTGCGCTTTCCTCGGCCGCCGGAAGGATCCCCGGGTACGCTGGATTTCCCTCAGGGAAGACCGGCTCATGGCCTGGATTCCCGCATCCCATCCCCTCGCTTCCAAGGACGCCATCGAACCTTCGGACCTTGCGGGCCAGCCCTTTATCAACATTCTTCCCCATGAGGACACGGATGTGGAAGATTTCCTTCGCCGCCACCCTGTCCATCCCCGTTTCACCCTGTCCACCGCCAGCAATTACACCGCCTGGCGCATGGTGGAGGCAGGACTGGGCCTTTCTTTGAACAATGAGCTCATGAGCCGGGGCTGGAGCGGAAATGTATGCACCCGTCCCTTCACCACCGGCGACACCGTATCCCTCTCTCTGGCCCTGCCCCGGTCCGCCGTCTGCGGCCCGGCCCTGCGGAAATGGATAGAAACCACCCGGGAGGTGCTGCAGGCCCTCTGATGCAGTGCTTCCTTAAAAATGACCGGGCCGTTTTTCCCTCATTATTTTCTCATGAAAATCAGTGCCCCTTTTCGTAAAAAATCCATCAAACTCCTGTAAATTCCAGTTGGCAGGAGGGGGGCAAATGGTATAGAATATAAATGATCAAATTTTGAGAAGTCTGTACTGAAGGAAAGGGGGGGAAATGATGACATATTTCTATCCCGCCGTATTTGAACATGACGCTGATAAAGGAATGTTTACCGCCGTATTTCCGGATCTGCCGGGCTGCCAGGCCAGCGGCCGCTCCATGGATGAAACGACAAAAAAAGCCAGGGATGCCATGGCTGCTTCCCTTCTGGAAATGGAAGAAAAGGAAATTTCCATTCCCCTGCCTTCTGATGAACGACTTCTCCAGCGCCGTCTGAGACATGCCAAGGTATGCGTCATGCTGGTCGATATGAACAGCTACCGCGCCTTTCGGGCCTATAAAGTGAAAAATGCAGAAACCAAATCCGCCGAGTGGGCTGCCTCTGCCAGAAAAGGCAGAAAAGCAGGCATCCTTGCCCGGGTCTTTGGACTGAGATAATATAAAAGAGCAGTGAAAAGAAATTTCTTTTCCTGCTCTTTTTTGTATGCTCCCTTTACAGAGCCCTTAAAATGGTGCCGCCGCCGATTAAGCGGTCATCGTCGTAGAATACCACCGACTGGCCTGTGGTAATGGCCCGCTGGGGTTCGTCAAATTTCACCACCGCCCGGCCGTTTCTTTCCAAAGTTACCGTGCAGTCATGAACCTTGATGCCGTAGCGGATTTTCGCCTGGCAGCGGAACTCCTCCGCCGGCGCCTCTCCGTCGGTAAAGTGAAGCTCATCGGCCAGGAGGCGGGTGCGGAAGAGGTCATCATTTTCTCCCACCACCACCTGGTTTTTATCGGGCCGGAGTGCCGTCACATAGAGCGGGGTCCTGGCCGCAATGCCAAGACCTTTGCGCTGGCCGATGGTGTAGTAGGGAATGCCCCGGTGCTGCCCCAGAACCCTTCCTTTTTTATCCACAATGTCGCCCGGCCGGAATGCCTCGGGAGCGTGATTTTTCAAAAATTCCACATAGGAACTTTCGCTGGTGAGGAAACAGATATCCTGGGACTCCGCCTTATTATAGGTGGGAAGTCCCTTTTCTTTGGAAATCCGGCGGGTGTCCTTCTTAAAAGTGCGGCCCAGAGGGAAAATGATATGGGCCAGCTGGTCCTGGGTCAGATGGTACATCATGTAGGACTGGTCCTTCCCCAGGTCGATGCCCTTGTGCACCTCATACTTCTGCCGCTCCGGATTGTAAAGGATGCGGGCATAATGGCCGGTGGCGAAGTAGGGCGCATCAAAGGCCTTCCGCACCTCATCATAAAAGAGTCCGAACTTCACCTTGAAATCGCACATCATGCAGGGATTAGGAGTCATGCCCTTCGCATAGGCGTCGATGAAATAGGAAAGCACATACTGCTGATAGGCCTCCCTCACATCCACCACCTTAAAGGGAATGCCGATGAAATCGGCCATGCTGCGGGCCCCTTCGATTTCCTCATCCTGTCCCTCAAACTGGTACATAGTGGCGCCGCACACATCATAACCCTGGTCCAAAAGGAGCCGGGCGGTCAGGGTGCTGTCCACGCCGCCGGACATGGCCACCACTACTTTTTTCTTTTCTGTCATTTGAAATCCTTTCCAGGGAAGCGCTGCTTCCCTATAAACCATCATTCCGGGAAATCCCGAAAAAATCGCATCGGAGTGAAAGTCCGAAGGATACTCACTTATTATATCATTATGGTGCAAGAGGCCGCCTGCGGCGGCCCGGGTTCAAAAGGTTCAGAGGGTTCAGAGGGTTCATGGACACGCCCTTTGGGCGTGAGGGTTCAAAGGGTTCAAAAGGTTCTGCCCGCTTTCAGCGGGCGGGTTCAGAGGGGTGTGGTGGCGGCTGCGCCGCATTTTTATAGCCGCCGGAAGCGGCTTATATTATGGCGCCGGAGGCGCCCACTCTGCCTCCATGGAGTGGGCTTTATAACTCCCTTTGAACCAGCCCGGAAGGCGGAGCCGATTCCGGGCAGAACCTGAGCCGCCCAGGGCGACAGCCCGACGGCGGCTTGAACCCGGGCGCCAAAGGCGCCTGAACCCTCTTGCTATCGGGAATACATTAAAGCAGT
>ERZ791911.244-NODE-244-length-48006-cov-6.637401_pt1 | contig 48006 bp, 42 predicted proteins | sample MGYA00510142_ERZ791911 | MGnify/ENA primary metagenome ERZ791911 (study PRJEB30046, sample SAMN00792056) | human gut metagenome | study: EMG produced TPA metagenomics assembly of the A metagenome-wide association study of gut microbiota in type 2... | reverse complement strand
CGCCTGACCGATGCCGTCTATGACCGGCTCATCAAGGGCGACGCCCGCTTCCACCTCAACGGGCGGCGCAACCACGTCCTGCCCAATATCATCGACTTCAGCGTCGACGGCGTGGACAGCGCCATCCTGCTCATCGCCCTCGACCTGCAGGGCCTGGCCGTATCGGCTGGTTCGGCCTGCGAAGCCGGCGCCGTCGAAGCGTCCCATGTCCTCCAGGCCATGGGCGTTGAGGACAAATGGCTGCGCAGCAGCATCCGCCTGTCCGTAGGCAAAGAAAATACCTTAGATGAAATCGAAGCAGCCATCGCCATCATCGGCGACGCTGTCCGTAAAAGCAGAGGAGAGTCACTATGAAACGAGTTGCCGTAGCTATGAGCGGCGGCGTCGACAGTTCGGTCACGGCCGGCCTTTTGAAGCAGCAGGGGTATGACGTCATCGGCATTACCCTGCGCCTGTGGGAAGAAGACCCGGCCTGCACTATCGACAACGTCCATGCCTGCTGCTCCCTCAGTTCCGTCGACGATGCCAAAGCCGTCGCCTCGGTCCTGGGGATTCCCCATTATACCCTGGATTTCCGCGATATCTTCCGGCGCGACGTCATCGACTACTTCGTCGATGCCTACGTCCACGGCAGGACGCCCAATCCCTGCATTGCCTGCAATAAATTCATTAAATTCGGTCTGCTCTGGGAAAAGGCCAAGCAGTTCGGTGCCGACTTCCTGGCGACAGGCCATTACGCCCGCATCGTCAAGGACGAAGGGACGGGAATCTATTCCCTGCTCCGCGGCACAGACCGCCGCAAGGACCAGTCCTATGTCCTCTATCAGCTGACACAGGACCTGCTGCCCCATCTCTTATTCCCCATGGCCGGCCTGGAAAAGGCCCACACGCGGGAACTGGCTAAAGAATGGGGCCTGCCGGTCTTCAACAAGCCTGAAAGCCAGGATATCTGCTTCATCCCGGACAACGACTATAAGGGCTTCTTGCAGCACGAACGCAAGGGCATCTTCAAGCCCGGCGACTTCGTCGACCAGAGCGGCCGCGTCATCGGCCGCCACAAGGGCATTGCCGCCTACACCATCGGTCAGCGCCGGGGGTTGAACCTCGGCGGTCCCGGCGGTCCGTATTATGTGACGGCCCTCGACGTGGCCCATAACCGGGTCGTCGTTGGCTCGGAACAGGATTTGTTCTCGAAGACTGTCCATGCCGGTGAAGCGACGTGGGTCGAACAGGCACCGTCCGCACCGTTCCGGGCCCTGGGCAAGATACGCTATGCTGCCCGTGAAGCGGCCTGCACGGTCTATCCCGACGGCGACAGCCTGCGGGTCGAATTCGACGATGCCCAGCGCGCCGTCACGGCCGGCCAGGCCCTGGTACTTTACGACGCCGAAACAGGCGAACGCGTCCTGGGCGGCGGCGTCATCCAATAGGAAAAAAAGAGGAGGATTCCTGTGTCTACAGATCATATCAGAAACTTTTCAATCATCGCACATATCGACCATGGCAAATCGACGCTGGCCGACCGGATGCTGGAAATGACCGGCACCGTGCCCAAACGGGAAATGGAAGACCAGCTCCTCGATACGATGGATCTCGAACGGGAACGGGGCATTACCATCAAAGCCCAGTCGGCCCGTCTCATTTACGATGCCAAAGATGGCAAACAGTATACGCTCAATCTCATCGACACGCCGGGGCACGTCGACTTCAACTACGAAGTATCGCGCAGCCTGGCGGCCTGCGAAGGGGCCCTGCTCATCGTCGATGCCACGCAGGGCGTCGAAGCCCAGACCCTGGCCAACGTCTACCTGACTCTGGAACACGATCTGGAAATTATTCCCATCATCAATAAAGTCGACCTGCCCAGCGCCGATCCGGACCGGGTCTGCAAGGAAATCGAAGACGTCATCGGCCTGGACGCATCGGACGCCATCATGATCAGCGCCAAGACGGGCTACGGCGTCGACAAGGTCCTGGAAGCCATCGTCCAGCGCATCCCGGCACCGGCTGACGAAGGGGACAAGCCCTTGCGGGCCCTCATCTTCGACTCCCACTTCGATGCCTATAAAGGGGCTATCGCCAACATCCGCATCATGGAAGGCAGCGTCAAGCCGGGCCAGCGCATCCGCATGATGGCGTCGGGCAAGGAATTTGAAGTCATCGAAACGGGCGTCTTCCTGCCCCAGATGCATCCCGTCCCGTCCCTGGAATGTGGCAGCGTCGGCTATCTGGCAGCCAGCATGAAGAACGTCCGCGACTGCCGCGTCGGCGATACGGTCACTTTGGCCGACCATCCGGCTAAAGAAGCCCTGCCGGGCTACCGCAAGGCCGTGCCCATGGTCTACTGCGGCCTCTATCCGGTCGAAACGAATGACTACGACAACCTCCGCGATGCCCTGGAAAAGCTCCACCTCAACGATGCGGCGCTGCTCTTTGAACCGGAAACGTCGTCGGCCCTGGGCTTTGGCTTCCGCTGCGGCTTCCTGGGCCTCCTGCACATGGACGTCGTCCGCGAACGGCTGGAACGGGAATACAACCTGTCCCTGATCACGACGGCGCCGTCGGTCATTTACCACGTCTACTGCACGGATGGCACCATGGTCGAAGTGGACAACCCGTCGCAGATGCCGGACATGACCAAAATCGACCACATCGAAGAACCGCTGGTCAAGACGACGATCATCATCCCCAAGGACATGGTCGGCACGGTCATGGAAATCTCCCAGAACCGCCGCGGTCAGTACGTCACCATGGATTACCTCGACGACACGCGGGTTTCCCTGATCTACAACCTGCCCCTGTGTGAAATCCTCTACGATTACTTCGACGTCCTCAAGTCGGCGACCCGCGGCTATGCGTCCCTCGATTATGAGCTCAATGGCTACCAGTCCTCGCCAATGGTCAAAATGGATATCCTCATCAACGGCGACGTCGTCGACGCCCTGAGCGTCATCGTCCACAAGGATTTCGCCGCCCGCCGCGGCCGCGCCCTGGTCGAAAAACTGCGCAGCCTCATTCCGCGCCAGCTCTTCCAGATTCCCATCCAGGCCGCTGTGGGCAATAAGATCATTGCCCGCGAAAACGTGGCAGCCCTGCGCAAGGACGTCCTGGCCAAGTGCTATGGCGGCGATATTTCCCGTAAGCGCAAGCTCCTGGAAAAACAGAAGGAAGGCAAGAAGCGCATGAAACAGTTCGGTACCGTCGAAATCCCGCAGGAAGCCTTCATGGCCGTCCTCAAAGTCGACGAAGAATGACGCTGGGCCTGTACGTCCACATCCCGTTCTGCCGCCATAAATGCCTGTACTGCGACTTTCCGTCCTATGCCGGCCTGGGGCGCTACTGCCAGGGCTATGTCGAAGCCCTGTGCCGGGACATCGCGGCCTCGCCCTATGCCGGGGAAGGGGCTGATACGGTCTACGTCGGCGGCGGTACGCCGTCGATGCTGGAAGCCGGCGACGTCAGCCGCATCCTGAAGACCCTGCGGCAGACCTTCTGCATTGCCAGCGATGCGGAAATCACGATAGAAGCCAATCCAGACAGTCTCGATTATGATAAGGCCGCGGCCCTGGCCGATTGCGGCGTCAACCGCCTGAGTCTGGGCGTCCAGTCCTTTTCCGACGTCATGCTGGCCTTTCTGGGCCGGGTCCATACGGCAGTCCAGGGCGAAGCGGCCATCCAGGCGGCCTACGCGGCCGGCATCCATAATTTGTCCATGGACCTGATGTACGGCCTGCCCGGCCAGCACCTGGCCGACGTCCGCCGCGACGTAGAGCGTCTTTCCCAGCTGCCCGTGGTCCACGCGTCCATTTACAGCCTCATCGTTGAAGACGGGACGCAGCTCAAGGCGGGCCTGGAAAAGGGGACATGGCACCTGCCGCCTGACGGGACGGTCGAAGCCATGGGGAAGGTCGTCCACGACGCCATGCACGGTTATGGCTTCCATCACTACGAGATTTCCAGCTATGCCAAAGGGTCTTTCGAGTCGCGCCATAACAGCAAATACTGGACTTATGAGCCTTATATCGGCTTCGGCGTATCGGCCCATTCCTTCGATGGGACGACGCGCTGGGCCAATGTAGCCAACATCCCGGCGTATATCCATAAGGCCGGCAGGGAGAGTGTCGTCGCCGAATCCGTCGCCATCGACGCCAAACGGGCCGTCGAAGATTACTGCTTCCTGGCCCTGCGCCGCCGGGTCGGCATCGATTACGGCGATTATGCCAGGCGCTTCGGGAAATCCATCGAAGCCGACTTCGGTCCTGTCATCGACGGCCTCATCCGCCAGGGCCTCCTGGAGCGCACCGAGCGGGGCTGCTGCCTCAGTGAAGACGGTTTAGGATATGGCAATTATGTATTCAGTAAATTTATACGCTGAACCTCAGAAATTGTTGACAAATGACAATAATCTGAGTATAATTTCATTGTGTGCAGTAAAAGCACTCCCTATCATACCTTGGAGGGAGGGATAATAGAATGGCAGAAATCAGAGTTGGTAAAAACGAAACATTAGACAGCGCACTTCGCCGCTTCAAACGTTCTTGCCAAAAGGCAGGTGTTCTTTCCGAAGTACGGAAACGTGAACACTACGAAAAACCGAGTGTACGGAGAAAGAAAAAATCCGAAGCAGCACGGAAACGGAAGTACAGAGCATAATCGTCAAATGTAAGAAGGGTGATAGCATGTCTCTTAAAGAAGAACTGCTTCAGGACATGAAAGCGGCCATGAAAGCCAAAGAAGCCGGTAAAACGGCTTTATCCGTCATCCGCATGGTCCGTTCGTCCATCCGCAATACGGAAATCGACGGCAAATGCGAACTCGATGACGCTGGCGTCGGTGCCGTCATTGCCAAAGAAATGAAACAGCGCAAGGAATCGTTGGCAGAGTTTGAAAAGGCAGGCCGCAGCGACCTCGTCGAAGAAACGAAGGCCGAAATGGCCGTACTGGAAAAGTACATGCCCAAACAGCTCACAGCCGATGAAATCCGCCAGATCGTCAACGATGCCGTTGCCGGTCAGAGCGGTCTCAAGATGGGCGACGTCATGAAGCTCGTCATGCCCAAGGTCAAAGGTAAGGCCGACGGCAAGCTTGTTTCACAGATTGTTCGAGAAATTTTACAAAATAATTAGTTTTGTTAGATTTTTCTAAAAAATCTATTGACAAATAGACTGATTAATTGTATTATTTTAGCATGAATTTGAAAATAAAATAAGTCATGAAACAAGAGTCAAAGAAGACTCCGAACCTTAACCACAGGGGCGGAGTCTTTTTTTTCACCCAAAGGAGGAGTCATGATGGCTAAAGATGATTTAGTATATGTAATCCCTGCAGGTCAATATGGTAAAGAAGGTGTGCTGGCTTTACTCGAACAGCACCCGGAAATTAAATTTGTATCTCTCGTAGGCATCGACCTCGCCGGTAACGATACGGACGAAAAGATTCCTATCAGTGTATTCTTCGATGAATACGATAAATTCTTCAATGCAACGGCTTTCCAGACAGACGGTTCTTCCGTTGTCCTGCCGGGCATCGCTACCTTGTCCAATGCTCGTGTCGACATCAAAGCCGACCCCGGCGTCGACTGGTTCGTCGATTACAATGACGGCAATATCGATCCGGAAACGGGCAAACCCGTCGGTACGCTCCGTATCCCGAGCTTCCTCCGCCATGCTACGGGCTTCATCGACTCCCGTTCCATCCTTCGCAACACCTGCGACTACGTAGGCGACCAGATTTTGGCTCTTGTCAAGAAATACGGCATCAAAGGCACGTCCATCAATCCTGATGACATCGAAAAGATCGTCTTCACGACGGCTACAGAATTGGAATTCTGGGTCAAGACCCCGAGCCAGGACGTAGCTACCCGCCTCTTGTCGGCATCCCAGAAGATGCAGGAACAGTACTGGCAGCGTACACACGGCGTCGTCCGCACGGCGCTTGAACAGACCGTCGAACGCCTTGAAAAATACGGCCTCGAACCGGAAATGGGCCATAAAGAAGTCGGCGGCGTCAAAGCCCAGATCGACGATTCCGGTAAATTGACCTTCGTCCTCGAACAGCTCGAAGTCGACTGGAAATACGCCAGCGACCCCGTACAGACAGCCGATAACGAAATCGCTGCCCGTATCATCGTCCGCGAAGTCTTCCGTGAAAACGGCCTCGAAGTCACCTTCCAGGCTAAACCGATCCACGGTGTTGCCGGCTCCGGTGAACATACTCACCTCGGCATCGGCGCTATCATGAAGAATGGCAAATTCGTCAACCTCTTCAACCCGGATGACATGAAGAGCGAATTCCTCTCGGCCATCGGCTACGGCGCTATCATGGGTATCCTCAAACACTACGAAGTCATCAACCCCTTCGTATCGTCGACGACGGACTCCCTCAACCGCTTGAAACCGGGCTTCGAAGCTCCTGTCTGCATCGTTACGGCTCTCGGCGGTGAAACGCCGGACGTTCCGACTCGTAACCGTTCCGTCCTGGCCGGCCTCATCCGCGACATCGCCAGCCCGGCAGCTACGCGTTTCGAACTCCGCGCTCCCAACCCGTTCACCAATACGTACATCGCCATCGCTATGTGCTACCTCGGCGCTCTGGACGGCATCAAATACGCTCTCTCCAGCGGCAAATCGACGGCTGAACTCCTGGCTGAACTCTCCAAGAAACCGGGCGAAGACGCAGATTACCTGGAAAAAGACCGGGCATACCGCTCCGAAGTCGACGTCTTCGAAAACTTCAGCGACGAAGAACGCAATGCCATGTTCGGCAAAGCTCCGCGCACCGTATGGGAAAACTTCAAAGCCCTTACGACGTATCCGGAAAAACTGGACGACCTCGCTTGCGACGCTTTCCAGAAACGCATCATGGAATCCTTCAAACTCGGCGCTCTCAGCCGCTGGGCACTGGAACTCCAGTACCGCATTATTCCGGAAAACCTCTCGAAAGTCATCGCTGCCGAACAGCTCCATGCTGATGGCGACAGCAATGCCCTCGAAGTCGAACGCTGGACCAAGATCAACGCTCTCCGTACGGAATTAGGCCGCGACACCGAAAAGAGCCTGTCCATCTTCTCCAAGATCAAACAGGCCCTGGCTGCTGACGACTACGATACCGCATCGGACCTCATGGTCGAAATGAGCGACAAAATGGATCAGCTCACCGACATGTACTACGAATATTCTCATAACGCTTTCTAATACATCGTTTGGATGTAAAAAGGAGCTGTCGCATTGCGACAGCTCCTTTTTAGGTGGCTAGTGGTTAGTGGCTAGTGGTTCGCCAAGGGTTTTAAATTTTTAACCACCCGCTAACCACTAACAGCTAGCCTCTAACCACTTAAAAGGGCAAGCAACCTCTCAGTCAGCTACGCTGCCAGCTCCCCTATAAAGGGAGCCTTAAGCCTCTCCTAATAGGAGAGGTGGCCCATAGGGCCGGAGAGGTTGCCTTTTGCCGCCCCTGGGACGGCATTTACGATGCGGCCTGCGAACTGCGGCCTGCGAACTGCGTCCTTTAAAAATGGAAGGTCACGCCGGCGCCGACGCCGTGTTCGTTGTCGCCGTCTTCGGGCATGTAGTTATGGTAATTGACGTTCAGGCCCCAGCCGAAGGCGATGCTGTAATTGAGGCCGGCCTGGGCTTCGGCAAAGTGCGAGCCCTTGACGTAGGTCGCATAGGGCTGGAAGCCCAGGATGTGCGGCGTAGCGACGCCGATGCCGCCGTAGAAGGACGTCGAGCTCGACTGTTCGTCGATGTTGTTGCGCCAGCCGCCGAGGAGCTGGACTTTCGAGCCGATGACATTGTATTTGGCATAGATATCGTTCTGGTTGCCGTACTGGTCGCGGTCGGCCCGTTTATAGCCGATGGTCGTCCGCGGCAGGACTTTGGCTTCGGCGTACTGTTCTTTCGTGCCGACGCCGAGGCTGACACCGGCTTCGGGCAGGACGGACAAGGCGAATGCCTGGGGCAGGGCAAAAGCCGTGCAGGCCAGTAAGGCTGTGGTCAATTTCTTTAACATACGTATCGCTCCTTTGCGAAAAAAATCATTTCAATTCCAGACCGACCGGGCAGTGGTCGCTGCCGGTGATGTCGGTGTATATGGCGGCTTTTTCCAGCCGGTCGTCGAGGTCCTTCGTAGTCAGGAAGTAGTCGATGCGCCATCCGGCATTGTTCTGACGGGCTTTGAAACGGTAGCTCCACCACGAATAGATGCCCGTCACATCGGGGTAGAAGTAGCGCCACGTATCGGTGAAGCCCGCCGCCAGGAGGTCTGTCATCTTCTGCCGTTCTTCGTCGGAGAAGCCGGCGTTCTTATGGTTTGTCTTGGGGTTCTTGAGGTCGATTTCTTCATGGGCCACGTTGAGGTCGCCGCAGACGATGACCGGCTTGTCCCGGTGCAGTTCCAGCAGGTACTGGCGGAAGTCGTCTTCCCATTTCATGCGGTACGGCAGGCGGGCCAGTTCGCTCTGGGAATTGGGTGTATAGCAGGTCACGAAGTAGTATTCCGGGAATTCCAGGGTGATCAGGCGCCCTTCGTGGTCGTGCTCGTCGATGCCCATACCGTAGCGGACGGACAGGGGAGACAGGCGGGTGAAGATGGCTGTGCCGCTGTAGCCTTTGCGGTCGGCATAGTTCCAGTATTGTTCATAGCCCGGCAGGTCCAGGTCTATCTGGCCGGCCTGGAGCTTCGTTTCCTGCAGGCAGAAGACGTCGGCGTCGAGGGCTTGGAACGTATCCATGAAGCCTTTCTTCATGACAGCCCGCAGGCCGTTGACGTTCCAGGAAATAAATTTTGTCATGCAAATCACCTTTCTTCCTTATATATCTAGGATATTGATACATTTTTTGTTATAATGAATGTAAACTATAACAATGATGACGTACAGCCATGGGGAGTGGGGGATGGAACCCCGCATACTCGTCCTTATTGTATAAAATCGCTGTGCGATTGTCAAAATAATGAAGCAGGTGATAGTATGGCAGTACATGAATTGGCAGGTACCAAAGTAAGAAAAGAAGACTACATTGATTTGAAAGCCATCGCTGCGGCATATCATACGACGCATCCCGATGTGGCGGATCCTCATCAGCAGGTCCGTTTCGGCACATCAGGCCATCGCGGCCAGGCCGGCAACGGCAGCTTTACTCAGGACCACGTGGCGGCTATTACCCAGGCTGTTTGCAACTTCCGCAAGCAGTTCGGCGCCGAAGGGCCGCTGTTCGTCGGCGAAGATACCCATTATCTGTCGAAACTGGCTTATGAAACGGTCTTGTCCGTCCTGGCAGCCAACGGCGTCACGGCCTACGTCGACAGCGTTGGCGATTTCGTGCCGACACCGTCTGTCTCGCGGGCCATCCTGCGCTATAACAGCCATCGTGAAGACCGCCTGGCTGACGGCCTGATCATTACGCCGTCCCACAATCCTCCGGAACACGGCGGTATCAAGTACAATCCCATCACCGGCGGTCCGGCTGGCTCGGATATCACCAAGGCCATCGAAACGGAAGCCAACCGTCTCCTGGCCGGCCACAACGAAGGCGTCCAGATGATGGCCTATGACCAGGCCAAGGACAGCCGCTTCGTCGTCCCTTATGATTATAAAGGCCTCTACGTGGCCGAACTGGACTCCATCATCGACATGGATGCCATCCGCGACGCTAAATTGCGCATCCTGGTCAATGCCCTGGGCGGGTCGGGCATGAACTACTGGCATCAGATTTCCGACACGTACCACCTGGACCTGGATTTCGTCAACGATACGTATGACCCGCAGTTCACCTTCATGAATTACGACCACGACGGCAAGGTCCGCATGGACTGCTCGTCGGCCTATGTCATGTCGTCCGTCACCGGCCAGGCCGCAGACTATAACCTCATCCTGGCCAATGACCCGGACTACGACCGCTTCGGCATCGTCTCCGGTGCGGAAGGCATGATTTCGGCCAACGCCTTTTTGACCGTCGCTGCCCATTACCTCATGACGCACCGCAATTTCGAAGGCCTGGGCATCGCCAAGACCGTCGTCACGACGGATATGCTCGCCCGGGCAGCCAAGCTCCTGGACATCCCGCTCTATGAAGTCCCGGTCGGTTTCAAATATTTCGGCCCCCTCTATACGGATGGCAAGATCGCCTTTTCCGGCGAAGAAAGTGCCGGCGGCTCGTTCATCGCCAAAGACCGCAGCGTCTGGACGACCGACAAGGACGGCATGATCATGTGCCTCCTGGCCGCTGAAATCCGCGCCGTCACGGGCAAATCGCCCATCGAATATTACAACGACCTCTGCGAAAAACTGGGCCGGCCTTACACCATGCGCAGCGATGCGCCGGCGACGCTGGAAGAAAAAGACAAGATCAGCGCCCTCACCGAAGCCGACGTCACGGAAAAGACCTTGTGCGGCAGCCCCATTACGGCCGTCCTCTCCAAGTCCCCGTACGGTGATTTCGCTATCGGCGGCGTCAAGATCACGACCGACGACGGCTGGGTCGCCGCCCGCCCGTCCGGCACCGAAGACCTGTACAAATTATACGCTGAAAGCTTCGTTTCGCCTGACCAGGCCGGCAAGCTCCTGGAAGAAGGCAAGGCCCTCATCAGCAAGGCATTGAATAAATAACTCAGAGTTGCAAGTTTGTAGTTTGTAGCGAATGGCTAAAAATTTAGAGCCCATTTCTGCAAACTACAAACTCTGTACTACAAACTATATAGAAAAAGAGACCGTGCATGATGGCAGGGACCTTCGTGCGACAGGCCCCATATAGGGCAGTTTGTCGGCAATTCTATCATTTCGTATGCAGACAGTGGAATTCAGTACGCTACCTGTGCTATAATAGGGAAGCATGGAATTTAATAACGAAAAGGAGTGGACAGCTGTGAAAGTTGTAATCACCGTAGTTGGCGTGGACCGCACTGGTATCATCGCCGCCGTCAGCCAGATCATGGCAGAAAATAAAGTCAATATCTTGACGATCAACCAGGTCATCTTGGATGGCATTTTCAACATGGCCATGATCGTGGACATGGATAATTCCGACATTACCTTAGATACCTTACAGGATTTGCTCAAACAGAAGGGCGATGCCCTCGGCGTTGAAATCCGGGCGCAGAACCAGGCTATTTTTGACGCAATGCATCGTGTAGGCTAAGGAGAAATGATATGCTGACAATCCAAGACGTACTTGAAACGAATCAGATGATTCAAAAGAACAACCTTGACGTCCGCACCATTACCATGGGCATCAGCCTCCTCGACTGCTGCGCCAGCGACGGCAAGACCTTGTGCAACAATATTTACGATAAAATCACGAAATACGGTGAACACTTAGTCGAAACGGGAGAAGCCATCTCCCGTGAATACGGCGTGCCCATCATCAATAAGCGCGTCTCCGTGACGCCCATCAGCCTCGTCGCCGGGGCCAGCGACCTGACGAGTTACGTCGACATCGCCCGGACCCTCGACAAGGCAGCCAAAGAAATCGGCATCAACTTCATCGGCGGCTTCTCGGCCCTGGTCGAACGGGGCATGAGCAAAGGCGACCGCATCCTCATCGACTCCATCGCCGAAAGCCTGGCTGTGACCGACCTCGTCTGCAGTTCCGTCGCCGTCGGCTCGACGAAGGCCGGCATCAACATGGATGCCGTCGCCGAAATGGGCCGCGTCTTCAAGGACCTGGCCGAACGGACGAAGGACCAGGATGCCTTAGGCTGCGCCAAACTCGTCGTCTTCTCCAATGCCGTCGAAGACAACCCCTTCATGGCCGGCGCCTTCCACGGCGTCACCAATGGGGATTCGTGCATCAGCGTCGGTGTCAGCGGCCCGGGCGTCGTCAAAGTCGCCCTGGAACAGGTCAAAGGCCAGCCCTTTGACGTCGTCGCCGAAACCATCAAGAAGACGGCCTTCAAGATTACCCGCGTCGGCCAGCTCGTCGCCATGGAAGCGTCGAAGCGCCTCAACATGCCCTTTGGCATCATCGACCTGTCCCTGGCTCCGACACCGGCAGTCGGCGACAGCGTCGCATCGATTTTGGAAGAAATGGGCCTGGAAAGCTGCGGTGCCTGCGGCACGACGGCAGCCCTGGCGCTCCTCAACGACGCCGTCAAGAAGGGCGGCCTCATGGCTTCGTCCCGCGTCGGCGGCCTGTCTGGCGCCTTTATCCCTGTCAGTGAAGACAAGGGCATGCTCGAAGCTGTCGGCCGCGGCAGCCTGAGCCTGGAAAAACTGGAAGCCATGACCTGTGTCTGCTCGGTCGGCCTCGACATGATCGCCATCCCCGGCAATACGCCGGCCTCGACCATTTCGGCCATCATCGCCGACGAAGCGGCTATCGGCATGATCAACAACAAGACGACGGCCGTCCGCGTCATCCCCGTACCGGGCAAGGACGTCGGCGACAATGTTGAATTCGGCGGCCTCCTCGGCCATTGCCCGATCATCAATGTCAATAAATACAAGTCAGATGAATTCATTGCCCGCGGCGGCCGTATCCCGGCGCCCATGCGCAGTCTGACGAACTGATAGATTAATGGAAAGTAGGCGTGTGTTGTGCTCCAATATGTTGTACCCTTTGTAATTGCATTAGTCGTTTCTTATCTCCTGACGCCGAGCGTCAAGAAACTCGCTATCAAGATCGGCGCCGTGGACCGGCCCAATGCAAGAAAGGTACATACTCATGTCATCCCGCGGCTCGGCGGGCTGGCAATCTATATCGGCTTCATGGCAGCCGTCTTGTTCTGCGTGCCTTTGCAGCATGAACTGGTCGGGATGCTCCTGGGCTGCACGGCTATCGTCGCCGTCGGCATCTGGGACGACATCTGCAATATCCCGGCCAAGGTCAAGCTCGTCGGCCAGATCCTGGCCGCCTGCATCCCCATCGCCTTTGGCATCCAGATCGAATGGCTGACCAATCCTTTTGGTGATATCATCGTCCTGCCGGAAATCATTGCCATTCCCGTGACGATTTTCTGGATCATCGGCTTCACCAATACGGTGAACCTCATCGATGGTCTCGACGGCCTGGCAGCCGGCGTCGCCTTCATCGCATCGATTTCGATGTTCCTCCTGGCTTATAACCTGAACCAGTTCCTGCCGGCTCTGGTCATCGTGTCCATGGCCGGGGCGGCTCTGGGCTTCTTGCAGTACAATTTCAACCCGGCCAAGATTTTCATGGGCGATACGGGCAGTATGCTCCTGGGCTATACCCTGTCCGTTGCCGCCGTCTTAGGCCTGGTCAAGACGGCAGCCACCGTGGCTCTCGTCGTACCCATCATCGCCCTGGGTCTGCCGATTCTCGATACGACGTTTGCTATCATCCGCCGCAAGATGAGCGGCGTTCCGATTTTCCAGCCTGATAAGGGCCACCTGCATCATCGCCTGCTGGCTCTGGGCATGACACAGAAGCAAGCCGTATTAATAATGTATTTTGTTAGCATGATTCTCGGCATCGTAGCCCTCTTTGTAGCCAACGTGAGCTATAAGACGGGTATCGTGACTGTCCTGGTCGTTCTTGCCGTCATCATTTATTCGGCAAAACGCATTGGCATATTGCGCAAATCAACGACCGATTCTACCCACAAACAGTAGTGGGTGGAATCGGTTGTCTTATAAGGAGGTTTTTTTATTATGATCAAGGTAATGACTGTATTCGGTACGCGGCCGGAAGCCATCAAGATGGCCCCTGTCGTACTGGAATTGCAGAAACATGCCGACCGGATCCAGACCATCGTCGCCGTTACGGCCCAGCACCGTCAGATGCTCGACCAGGTACTGGATCTCTTCCAGATTACACCGGACTATGACCTGGATATCATGTCCCAGGGGCAGACGCTGTACGACATTACGACCAAGTCCCTCATGGGCCTGAAAGACGTCCTGGCCAAGGAAAAGCCCGACCTGGTCCTGGTCCATGGCGACACGACGACGACCTTTGCCGGCGCCCTGGCCTCGTACTACCAGCAGGTCCCGGTAGGCCACGTCGAAGCCGGTCTGCGGACAGGGGACATCTATTCGCCTTTCCCGGAAGAAATGAACCGCAAGCTGACCGGCGCCATCGCAGCCATCCACTTTGCACCGACGGCGACGGCCAAGGCCAATCTGCTCAAGGAAAATGTAAACCCTTCTCATATTTATGTGACGGGGAATACCGTCATCGACGCCTTGATGACGACCGTTGCCGGCGACTATGACTTCGGCGACGACCTGAAGGATGTCGATTTCCATAACCACCGGGTCATCCTCCTGACGACGCACCGCCGGGAAAACCTGGGTGAACCGATGCGCCACATCTATAAGGCCCTGCGCCGCATCATCGAAGAGATTCCCGATACGGAAATCGTCTTTCCCGTCCATCGTAATCCGCTCGTGCGCAAAGTCGTCGAAGAGGAACTGGCCGGCGTCGACCGCATCCACCTTATCGACCCCATGGAATATGAACCCTTTGCCAATCTCATGAGCCTGAGCAGCCTGGTCCTGACCGATTCCGGCGGCATCCAGGAAGAAGCGCCGTCCCTGGGCAAGCCCGTCCTGGTCCTGCGCAATACGACCGAACGGCCGGAAGCCGTCGAAGCCGGCACAGTACGCCTCATCGGTACGGACAAGGACGTCGTCTACGCTGAAACGAAGCGCCTCCTGACCGACCAGGCCGCTTACGATGCCATGAGCAACGCCGTCAATCCCTATGGCGACGGCAAAGCGTCGCAGCGCATCGTCCAGGCCATCCTCCACGCCTTTGCCGGGGAAGAGGCCGTTCCGGATGATTTCAGCCGCTAAGTATTGTCTTAGGCTATACTGAGAATTATTTTTAGCTATAACGTTTAATTTTCTTAAAAATGATATTGCTTTTCCAGATTTTCCGTGCTAAAATAAGCCAATAATCGTCGCTGGCAGCATATAGATACTATGCCCGACGGTTATGGAAAACTGCCATCGCCCGAGCAGGAGTGTATGTAGTATGAGACATCATGATGATTCTCACGATGACAAATTAAATCACATGAGGCTTTGGGATATTGTCGTCATAGCCGGTTCCTTAGGCCTGTCTCTCTTCGTCTGCATCTGTGTCGGCGTCGCCATAGGGCGCTTCATCGACGTCCATGCCGGGACGTCGCCGTGGGGATTGATCCTCTTTTCCCTCATCGGTGCCATCTCCGGTTTCTGGACCTTATATAAGAAGGCCTTGTCCTATCAGCAGGACGAGGCGCGCCATGGCCGGCATCTGCGCAAGTGAAAGTCACGGAGGATAGCCTATGGAAGCGTTTTATGCCTATGTAAAGGCAACAATATACAAGCTCATTGGTTTTACGTGTATCGTCACGGCCGTCCTTTTTCTAGGAGGCTGGTGGCAGTACATAAGTGGCTGGTGTATCGGCAGCGGCTTGAACATCGTTTATTTCTTCATGCTCAGCAGCCGTTCGGTACGGGCCTTAAAATTGCCGCCCGGGCAGGCGGCGTCATTCATCCGCGGAGGTGCCGTGTTCCGGCTGGTCTTCATCTGCCTGGCCGTCATCGTCATCCTGCAGTTCCCGTCCATTTCCCTGGGGGCTGCCGTGGCCGGTATCTTTTCGTACCGCGTCCTCGTCTTCGCAGATGTACTGACTGCGCGTCTCAGACGGTAAAGGAAAGGAGGTATTGCGTATGGAATTACATGCAGGGCATCATATGGTCGTCCAGCTCCTGGGTCTGAATGTCAACCTGGATACGCTCATGATGACCTGGCTGGTCGCAGCCTTAGTCATCATCGTCACTGTCGCTGCGACAAGGGGCCGGTCCCTCGTCCCGTCAGGACTTCAGAACGCCATGGAAATCGTCATCGAAGCATTGCTCGATCAGTTCAAGGAAACGTTGGGGCCGAAATACGGCCAGGTCGTTTCGGTCTTGCTGACGATGTTCCTGTTCATCCTCTTCGCCAACGAATTGGGCATGCTGCCGAATCCGCATGTCCTGGCTTCGCCGACGAATGACTTGAATACGACTGTCGCCCTGGCACTGGTTTCTTCCTTTATGGTCCACTTCATGGCCTTGAAGAACCAGGGGTTCAAAAAGCATTTCAAGCACTTCTTCAAGCCCTTCGCGCCGTTTGTCATCATCAATCTGATGGAAGAAATCACCAAACCGTTGACACTGGCCTTCCGTCTCTTTGGTAACATCCTGGCAGGGGAAATCCTGTTGGAAGTTCTGTACTTCCTCGTGCCTGTCGCCGTCCCGATGATCTGGCTGCTCTTTAGCTTCGTCATCGGCCTCATCCAGGCATTCATCTTCACCATTCTGACTACATCGTATCTGGCACCGTCCTTTACGGAAGACTAAGAAAGCTCAGATACCGTTACAACTTAGGAGGTTATTTATTATGGAAAAAGCTCTCGTATTGGCATTATCTGCATTTGGTGCATGCTTAGGTATTGGTTTGGCAGCTCTCGGCGCTGCTATCGGTGACGGCCATGCCGCATCGAAGATGCTTGAAGGTACGGCCCGTCAGCCGGAAATGGGCGGCAAACTCCTGGTCAACATGCTTATCTCCATCGGCTTGATCGAATCCATGCCGATTATCGCAGCTGTCATCGCTATCGTATTGGTCTTCGCCAATCCGTTCGTCAGCCTGCTCTAATCCGAAGATTCTAATATACAGCCGGGGAGGGAAGTACATTGGTTAGTATTAATGGTACCTTGCTGTTCCAGTTCATCAACTTCTTCGTGTTAGTTGCCATTCTGGCAAAGTTCGCTTATAAACCGCTGCTCAAAGTCCTGGAAGACCGCCGCAACAAGATTGCGTCGGACCTCGACAACGCAGCCAAAGCCCGGGAAACGGCTGAAAAGATGAAAGCCGACTATGAAGCCCAGATCCGCGATGCCCGTGCTGAAGCCCAGGCCATTGTCGACAAAGCTGTCAAGCAGGCCGACAAAGAAGCCCAGGCCCAGCTGGAAGCCATCCGCGCTCAGATCGCCCGGGAAAAACAGATCGCTCAGACGGAAATCGCCAACGAACGGGAAGCGGCTATCCGGGAAATGCGTAATGAAGTAGTCACACTGTCCATGGCTGTGGCAGAAAAACTGCTCCAGAAAAACATGGATCCTGACATGAACGCCAAACTGGTAGCCGATTGCATCGACCAGCTCCAGACGCACCGCGTAAAGGGGAACTGATCTTATGATACCCGAAACGATCTATAGCAAATACAGCCAGGCGATGTTCGACATCGCCAGCGAACAGAAGAAGCTTACCGAGTTCGGAACAGAACTGAAAGGCGTACGGGACACGTTCCAGGAAAATCCCGATTTGTGGAAATTCCTGAATCATCCCCTCGTACCGCCGCAGTCTAAAAAAGACACACTTGCAAAGATTTTCAAGGACAGCCTATCGCCGATCGTCCTGCAGTTCATGTACGTCATGATCGACCGGCGCCGGGAAGCGGCCCTCTTGCTTGCCATTGACGGGTTCATCGATTTGGCCCGCAAGGCCCAGCACATCGAAGTGGCCAAGATCCGCGTCGTCAAACCGCTGTCCAAGGAAGAAGAAACGAAACTGGTTGCCAGCCTGGAAGCCATGACGGGTCAGCACATCGAACCGCTGTACTACGTCGACCCGTCGCTTATCGGCGGCATGGTCATCCAGATCGGCGACAAACTAATAGACGGCAGCCTCCGGCGGCAGCTGCGCGATATGCAGCATAAACTGCTCCAGGCTGACGTGACGAATGGGGTGACGGACGAATAATGAAAATGAAGCCAGAAGAAATAACGGCTATAATCAAGAAACAAATCGAAGATTATAATGTGGAAATGAATGTCGACGACGTCGGCACCGTTCTGGAAGTCGGGGACGGCATTGCCCACATTTACGGTTTGGACAAAGCCATGTCCGGGGAATTGCTGGAACTGCCTCACGGCGTTTACGGCATGGCCCTGAACCTGGAAGAAGACAACGTCGGTGCCGTACTGCTCGGCGATGACGCCCTCATCAAGGAAGGCGACACCGTCCGCCGTACAGGCCGCGTCATGCGTGTCCCTGTAGGCGAAGCCATGGTCGGCCGCGTTGTCAACCCCTTGGGGATGCCTATTGATGGCAAAGGGGAAATCAAGACCAAAGATTCACGCCTCATCGAAGTCAAGGCTTTCGGCATCGCTGACCGCCAGCCGGTTAAGGTACCGCTCCAGACAGGCCTCAAGGCTATTGACTCCATGGTTCCTATCGGCCGTGGCCAGCGTGAACTCATCATCGGTGACCGTGGCACCGGCAAGACGGCCATCGCCATCGATACCATCCTGAATCAGAAGGACACAGGCGTCATCTGCGTCTACGTCGCTATCGGCCAGAAGGCATCGACCGTTGCCCGCGTTGTCCGCACGTTGGAAGAACACGGCGCTATGGCCTATACCATCGTCGTCGCCGCTACGGCTTCCGACGGCGCACCGCTCCAGTACCTGGCCCCGTATTCCGGCGTTTCCATGGCCGAATACTTCATGCTCCAGGGCAAGGACTGCCTCTGCGTCTACGATGACTTGTCCAAACACGCTCAGGCTTACCGCGCCATGAGTCTGCTCCTCCGTCGTCCGCCAGGACGTGAAGCATACCCGGGCGACGTATTCTACTTACATTCCCGTCTCCTCGAACGCGCTGCCAAGCTGTCCGATGAACTCGGCGGCGGCTCGATTACGGCCCTGCCGATCATCGAAACCTTGGCCGGTGACTTGTCGGCCTATATCCCGACTAACGTCATTTCCATCACAGACGGCCAGATCTTCCTGGAAACAGAAGCCTTCAACTCCGGGATCCGCCCGGCTATCAACGTCGGCCTGTCCGTTTCCCGTGTCGGCGGCTCCGCCCAGATCAAGGCCATGAAGAAAATCGCCGGTACCCTCCGCCTGAGCCTGGCCCAGTACCGCGAACTGGCCGCTTTCGCCCAGTTCGGTTCCGACCTCGATAAGAGCACGAAAGCCCAGATCGACGCCGGCGAACGGACGATGCAGCTCCTCATCCAGCCGCAGTATCAGCCGATGCCCGTCGAAGACCAGGTCATGCAGATTTACCTGGCCGTCAAGAACTACCTCATGCCTGTACAGGTTGAAGAAGTTTCCCAGTTTGCTGATGGCTTCATCAAGTTCATGCACAGCAATTATCCGGAAGTCGGCGAAAGCATCAAATCGACGAAGGAACTCGGCAAAGACGCAGAAGCTACGCTGCAGAAGGCTATCGCTGAATACACCAAGCAGTACGGCGCTTCTCACGAACTGATCAAAGAGGAGGAATAAGCTATGCCGAGTGCACGCGAAATAAACAGACGTATTAAATCCGTCACCAATACCCAGCAGATCACTAAGGCCATGAAGATGGTTTCCTCCGTACGACTGCGCCGTGCACAGGATCGGGCCGTGGCTACCGCCCCGTATACCGAAAAGATGGAAGGCATGCTGCAGCGTCTGTCTGCGGCTTCGCCCGATGCGGGCAACGCCTTGTTCACGCCTCATGATGCGGTCAAGAAGACGTGCTACATCATCATCGGTTCGGACAAAGGGCTGGCCGGTGCTTTCAATTCCAATGTCAACAAGGCGATCGTGTCGGTCCTCAAGGACAAGCCCCGCGATGCATCGATGCTCCTGGTCGCAGGCCGCAAGCCCATTGAGTACCTCAAGCACCTCCACCTGGTACCGGAAAAGAAGTGGTCCGGTTTTTCCGACAAGCCCCAGTTCAGCCACGCCCAGCAGATAGCCCACTTGGCGACGCAGAAGTTCCTCGATGGCGAAGTCGACGAAGTCTATGTCATTTACACACACTTCAAGTCGGCCCTGTCCCAGGATACGCGCATCGTCAAGATGCTGCCTATTACCCAGAAGGAAGGCCAGCAGGAAGGGGGCCCGCGGGAAGAATACCTCTTCGCGCCGGATCCGAAGCTCGTCCTCGACGCCTTGCTGCCGCAGTATCTGGATCTGTTCATTTACAACAGCCTTCTTCAGTCCGCTGCCAGCGAACTCGGTGCCCGTATGACGGCCATGACGTCGGCTACGGACAACGCAGGCGAACTGATCGACAAATTGACTGTTACCTACAATAAAGTCCGTCAGGCTGGTATCACCAACGAATTGACGGAAATTGTCAGCGGCGCCAACGCTTTGCAGTAAGCCGCCTGGCGATCATTCTGAAAGAGAGGAGTACCTCTTCATGAGTAATAATATTGGGAAAGTAGTCCAGGTCATCGGCCCGGTCGTCGACGTGCGGTTTGCCTCGGAAGCAGACTTGCCCGCCATTTACAACGCCATCCATATCACCGGTGGCGAAGGCGACCAGAAGATCGACCTGGTTGTAGAAGTCATGCAGCATTTGGGCGACGACGTCGTCCGCTGCGTCGCCATGGACTCGACGGACGGTCTCGTCCGCGGCATGGCAGCTGAAAATACGGGCGGCCCCATCAAGGTCCCCGTCGGCAAAGGTGTCCTGGGCCGTATCTTCAACGTCCTCGGCCAGACTGTCGATAAAGTCGACGCTAAAGTCGAAGCCGATGATTACTGGCCTATCCATCGTCCGGTCCCGAAATTCCAGGACCAGGCGACGGAAACGGAAATCTTTGAAACGGGGATCAAAGTCGTCGACCTCATCTGCCCTTATGCCAAAGGCGGCAAGATCGGCCTCTTCGGCGGCGCTGGTGTCGGCAAGACCGTCCTCATCATGGAACTCATCCACAACGTCGCTACCGGCCACGGCGGCTATTCCGTCTTCACTGGCGTCGGCGAACGTACGCGTGAAGGCAATGACCTTTGGAACGAAATGAAAGAATCCGGCGTCATCGACAAGACAGCCCTCGTCTATGGCCAGATGAACGAACCGCCTGGAGCCCGTATGCGCGTCGGCCTGACCGGTCTGACCATGGCAGAATACTTCCGCGATAAAGAACACAAAGACGTATTGCTGTTCATCGACAACATCTTCCGTTTCATCCAGGCCGGCTCCGAAGTATCGGCTCTGCTCGGCCGTATCCCGTCGGCCGTTGGCTACCAGCCGACCCTGGGCACCGACGTCGGCGCCCTGCAGGAACGCATTACGTCGACTAAAGACGGGTCCATCACGTCGGTCCAGGCTGTTTATGTCCCGGCCGATGACTTGACTGACCCGGCTCCGGCAGCTACCTTCGCCCACTTGGATGCGACGACCGTCCTGGCCCGTGAAATCGCCGAACTGGGCATTTACCCGGCCGTCGATCCCCTCGATTCGACGTCGCGTATCCTCGACCCCCACGTCATCGGCGATGACCATTACAACACGGCCCGTGCCGTCCAGGAAATCCTCCAGAAGTACAAAGACCTGCAGGATATCATCGCCATCCTGGGCATCGACGAACTGTCCGAAGAAGATAAGCTGACCGTTGCCCGTGCCCGTAAGGTACAGCGTTTCCTCAGCCAGCCTTTCGCCGTCGCTGAACAGTTCACCGGTCAGAAGGGCCGCTATGTGCCGTTGAAAGAAACCATCGAAGGCTTCAAGGAAATCTTGTCCGGTAAATGCGACGACATGCCGGAACAGGCCTTCTACATGGTAGGCAATATCGAAGAAGCATACGAAAAGGCTAAGACACTGAAAGGGGAATAGTCTATGGCAGAAGCAGGAAAGACCCTCCATCTGGAAGTCATTACACCCGATGCTGCCGTACTCCATGAAGATGTGGATTTCGTCCTCGTCCGCGCCCTGGACGGCGACTTGGGCATCATGCCCAATCATGCGCCGCTCATCGCGTCCCTGTCGATTTGGCCATTGTGCTATGATAAAGGCGGAAAGCGCCAGTGCGTCACCGTAGCGTCGGGCTTCCTGGAAGTCCATGACAATACGGTCACAGTCATCACGCCAGCTTCAGAAAAACCGGAAGACATCGACGTAGCCCGCGCCCAATCGGCGGAAAAACGTGCCGAAGACCGCTTGGCTGCACACGCTGCCGACCTCGACATGACCCGCGCCGAAGCGGCCCTGCAACGAGCCCTGCGCCGCCTGGACGTCGCCGAAAAATACGGCAAGCAATGATAGTGAGTTTAAAGTTTTTAGTATAGAGTTTGTAGTGAATCCATTCAAAGTATTGATTACTGCAAACTACAAACTGCAAACTCAAAAGGAGCTGTCTCTACGAGACGGCTCCTTTTTATTGACTTTTCCCCCCATCTCTGCTATGATAAGGTTCGTACAAATCAATAGGCGATGCAGGAGAGTAAGTACGTATCATCCTCAGCGAAGCAGGGACAGTGTGAGCCTGCTGCCGATGCGGAAGGCGCTCTGAAGGCCGCGGCCGGAAGTCTTTTCGATGTGTATGGCCGATGAATCAAGCGGGTCTTTGGACCAATCAGGGTGGAACCGCGGGTACGTATACTCGTCCCTGTAACATGTCATGTGTTACAGGGACTTTTTTGTATTTAGGAGGGAATACGATGAATTTTCAAGACATGATATTTGCATTGAAGAGCTTTTGGTCTTCTCAGGGCTGTATCATCTACGAACCGTATGATGTAGAAAAAGGGGCAGGGACCATGAACCCGGCTACCTTCCTGCGCACGCTCGGGCCGGAACCGTGGCACGTTGCCTATGTCGAACCGTCTCGCCGCCCGGCTGACGGCCGCTATGGCGACAACCCGAACCGTCTGTACCAGCATCATCAGTTCCAGGTCATTTGCAAACCGTCGCCGGACAACATCCAGGAACTCTATCTGAAGAGTCTGGAAACGTTGGGCATCAACCCGGCAGGACACGATATCCGTTTCGTCGAAGACAACTGGGAATCGCCGACCCTCGGTGCCTGGGGCCTGGGCTGGGAAGTCTGGCTCGACGGCATGGAAGTCACGCAGTTCACCTACTTCCAGCAGGTCGGCGGCATCGACGTCGCCCCGGTTTCGTCGGAAATCACATACGGTATGGAACGCCTGGCCATGTATATCCAGGGCGTCGAAAACGTCTATGACCTCAAATGGAATGAAGACGTCACTTATGGCGACATCTTCCATCAGAACGAAGTCGAACAGTCGACGTATGCCTTTGAATTGAGCAACGCCGATCTCTTGTTCCACCTCTTCGATGAATATGAAAAAGAAGCCATGCGGGTCATCAAAGCCGGCTTCGTCCTTCCGGCCTATGACTACGTATTGAAATGCTCGCACACGTTCAACCTCCTCGACGCCCGCGGCGCCATCAGCGTCAGCGAACGGGCTGCCTTCATCGGCCGCGTCCGCAACATGGCACGGGCCTGCGCCAAAGCGTACTTGGAACAGCGTGAAAAATTAGGTTTCCCGATGCTGAATAAGGAGGAAAAATAAGATGAGCAAAGATTTGTTACTTGAAATCGGTACTGAAGAAATCCCGGCTCATTATATGCCGAGTATCCTTTCCCAGGTCCGGGACCTGGCCGGGAAATCCTTTGGCGAATCCCATATCGCCTATGAATCGATCCGCACCCTCGGTACGCCGCGCCGTATCGCCCTCATCATGAAGGGCGTCGCTGAAAAACAGGCCGACGTATCGGCCAAACATAAAGGCCCGTCGGTCAAGATTGCTTACGATGCCGACGGCAACCCGACGAAAGCTGCCATGGGCTTTGCCCGGGGCCAGAAAATCGACGTCAAGGACCTGGTCGTCGAAGACGGCTACGTCTATGCCAACGTCACCAGCGTCGGTGCTGACACAGCCGGCCTCTTGCCGGACCTCATGAAGGGCATCGTCACGGGTCTCAATTTCCCCAAGAGCATGCACTGGGGCAGTCTGGACTTCCACTTCGTCCGTCCTATCCGCTGGTTCGTCGCCCTCTTCGATAAAGATGTCATCCCCTTTGAACTGGCTAACGTCAAATCGGGCAACGTCAGCCGCGGCCACCGCTTCCTGGGTACCGGCGATTTCACCATCGAAAGCCCGGCAGCCTATGAAGAAACGTGCAAGGAACATTTCCTCATCGTCGACCCGGAAGTCCGCAAGCAGATGATCCTTGAAGGCCTGCAGAAACTGGCTGACGAAAAGGGCGGCACCATCATCATGGATGACGACCTCCTGGAAGAAGTCGTCTACCTCGTCGAATACCCGACGGCCCTTTGCGGCGAATTCGATGAAGACTACCTGAAACTGCCGGAAGCGGCCATCATCACGCCGATGAAGGACCACCAGCGCTATTTCCCCATGCGCGATAAAGACGGCAAGCTCATGAACCTCTTCCTGACCGTCCGCAACGGCAACGACTACCATCTGGAAACGGTCCAGCACGGCAACGAACGCGTCCTCCGCGCCCGCCTGGACGATGCCAAGTTCTTCTTTGAAGAAGACAAGAAACATAAGCTCGCCGATTACACGGAAAAATTGAAGAAAATCGTCTTCCAGGACGGCTTGGGCACGCTCTATGACAAAGCCCAGCGCCTGGAAAAGATTACGGTCTTCCTCAATCATAAACTCGACCTCGGCCTGGATGACGCCAAACTGCAGCGCGCATCGCTCCTGGCCAAAGCCGACCTGGCTACGCAGATGGTCATGGAATTCACGGAACTCCAGGGCGTCATGGGCAAGGAATATGCCCTCATCGACGGCGAAGATGCCGGCGTGGCCGAAGCCATCAACGAACAGTACCAGCCGCGCTTTGCGGGCGACGTCCTGCCGCAGACCGACATGGGCAAAGTCCTGGGCATTGCCGATAAGTTCGATACCATTACGGGCATGTTCAGCCGCGGCTTCATCCCGACGGGCTCGCAGGACCCCTTTGCCCTGCGCCGCCAGACCATCGGTACCCTCAACATCCTCATGGATGCCGGCTGGAATCTCAACTGCCATGAAGTCTTTGCCTTCGTCCTCAATCTTCTCGGCGTAGAAGGGGAAGACGCAGCCAAAGTCATGGGTCAGCTCGACGACTACTTCACGCTGCGCCTGAAGAACATCTTCCAGGATAAAGGTATGGATTACCACATCATCGACTGTGTCCTGGCTTCGGATACGCTCAACGCCTACGAAGAAGCCCGCCGTGCCCAGGCCCTCATCGATGCCGACATCATGGGCAAGACCGACCTCTTGCAGGCCTTCACCCGCGTCAGCAACATGATCAAAGGCGCCGACAATACCGACGTCAATCCGGACCTCTTTGAAACGGAAGAAGAAAAGGCCCTCTACAGCGCCTGCCAGGCCATGCAGGTCAACTTGCCGCAGAAATACGCCGTCTATGATTACGAAGGCGTAGCCGAAGTCCTCTCCGAAGGTATTGCCGCCATCAACGACTTCCTGGACAACGTCCTGGTCATGCACAAAGACGAAGCGGTCAAAGAAAACCGTCTCCATCTCCTGGCCCTGACCTATAGCCTCATCCAGCCCTTGGGCGACATCAAGAAATTGGCGTAGGGGCCGTCCCGACGGACGGCCCGCAGGCCGCAGGTCGCCGTTCGCAGGCCGCTTTGGAATCAGATGCCGCTGCGCGGCGACAGTCTCAGGTGGACAACGACGCTTCGGGACACCCTCAGCGCGTAAAAAGCCTCCCCTGAGAAGGGGAGGGGGACCGCTTGCGGTGGAGGAGTTCTTTACGACATACCCTTAGCGTATTGTAGAGAAAGAACCTCTCAGTCAGCAGAGCTGCCAGCTCCCCTATGAGGGGAGCTTAAGCCTCCCATATTAGGCCCTTTTTGGCCCGCCAGGTGCTGACCGCAGGGAAGAACAAGACGGTTGCCAAAACGGAGAGCTGAGCTGGAGGTGGCCCAACGGGCCGGAGAGGTTGATTGTACTTTTACGTCCCGCCGTGAATCCCGTGGATAAAGCGGAAATTCAATGGCCAAAAATGAAAAATATGATATAATGAATAGTGTCCAAGTTTGTAGTGTAGAGTTTGTAGTTTGTAGATGACAGGATTGAATTTGAGTTATTTACTGTAAACTAAAAACTACAAACTTCAAACTCAAAAAGAGGCTGCCTTCGTGTGACAGCCTCTTTTCCGCATCTACCATAAAGGAGTGATCATTTATGAAATTGAAGAATCTCGTCATGTTGGCAGCAGCCCTTACCTGTATTGCCGGTTCGACCGTCATGGCTGAAGAAAAAGTGGGCCTCAAGAGCGCCAGTGCCGACAGCTATGAAGTCGTCCAGGTCATGACGACTAAAGACAAGAATTACTATCAGTACTATAACAGCGCCTATCAGTATGCCGTCGATATCCCCCGGGCTGCGACGACAGCCGATATGAATGCCGACGGCGATGGCTGCTATTTCCAGGATCCCAAAGACGATGCCGTCTACATGACCTATGCCGCCAAGAACAGCATGAACTTTACCATCGACGAACTCTACAACATGGCCTTGGGCATGAACGGATCGCCGACGCTGACGACCAACATCAAGACCAAGAACAGCTATGCCATCGGCTGGACGGACGGCAAGAAGTCCTACTACCACGAACTCTACATCAACGACAAGAACAAAACCTACACGGCCTTCACCGTCACCTATCCGACCAGCAAAAAAGATAAGTACCAGGCCATCATCGCCCACATGTCCCGCAGCTTCATGCCCAACGTACAAATGTAATGACAGGGGATGCCCAATGGGCATCCCGCCGGTCGCAGTTCGCAGGCCGCAGGCCGCCTCGGAATTAGATGCGGCGTCCCGCCGCGACAGACTCAGGTGGACAACATCGCCTTGAGTAACCCTCGGCTCGTAAAAAATGCCCCGGCTGGGGCCTTCGTAGGGGCCGTCCCAAGCCTTTTTGGCCCGTCAGGTGCCGACCAGCGAGAGGCGCAAGACGGTTGCCCAAACGGACAGCTGTGGCTAGGCGGCCCGCCGTGAATCCTGTGAATCCAGGGGAGGTGGCCCGAAGGGCCGGAGAGGTTGCTGTGCTTTCAAGCAGCCCTTTACGGAAGATGCCTATAAAATGGAAAAATCCCCCTTTACAGGACCGCGGCTTTATGGTATAATTCCCTTGTTAATTTAGGCAGTCCTCTGCTCGATAACACGATTGTCGTGAAAGGTGGCGACAACGGGGGCACGAATGTCTTATAGGAGGAAAAAGAAATGAACATTATCAGCGTACTTGAACAGGAACAGCTTCGTGACGATATCCCGGCATTCCGCCCTGGTGATACAGTCAAAGTTCACGTAAAGGTTGTCGAAGGCAATCGCGAACGTGTACAGATTTTTGAAGGTGTCGTTATTGGCCGTCAGAACGGCGGTGTCCGCGAAACTTTCACTGTCCGCCGCGTTTCCTACGGTATTGGTGTTGAACGTACTTTCTTGGTACATTCCCCGCGCCTCGCTAAAATCGAAGTCGTTCGCCACGGTGTCGTCCGTCGTGCAAAACTGCACTACCTCCGTGGTCTTACAGGCAAAGCTGCCCGTATCCGCGAACGTCGGTAATTCATTGGCAAGAACACTTGAAAAAGAGGTTGTCCCACGAAGCATGGCTTCGCGGACAGCCTCTTTTTTCATGGATCCATCGTAGGGGCCGTCCCAAAGGGCGGCCAAAGGCAACCTCTCAGTCAGTTGCGCTGACAGCTCCCCTACAAAGGGAGCCAAAGCCTCTCCTCATAGGCCCTTTTTGGCCCGTCAGGTGCTGACCGCAGGGAAGTGCAAGACGGTTGCTAAAACGGAGAGCTGAGCTAGAGGTGGCCCGAAGGGCCGGAGAGGTTGGTCTTAAACAAATGGACCGTCCTGCGATTCAGGATATCGTGTACTCATATTGTTAACCGTGATACAAACGAAATAAAGTTGACTGCAATCGCCGCAGCGAGTATAATAATCCCATAGTTCACAATAAAAATAGGGAGTGGGTTGACAATGAATACGATAGCAGCACTGACAGATAAAATTATACAAGGATACCGCATCCGCCGCGGTGATGATTTGTCGATTTTCCTGGAAGCACCTTTGGAAGAATTGCAGCAGGGAGCCGGCGCCTTACAGCGCCATTTTTGTGGCAATCATATTGATTTCTGCACCATCATCAACGGCCGCAGCGGCCGCTGTGGGGAAGACTGCAAATACTGTGCCCAGTCGGCCTGCCATCATACGGGCTGCGAAGAATACGGTTTCCTGGCGAAAGAAGAAATTCTGGCCAACGCCAAGGCCAATCAGGATGCCGGCGCCAACCGCTTTGCCATCGTCACGTCGGGCCGGGCCCTGACAGGGGCGGATTTTGAAAAAGCCCTGGATACGTACCGCACGATGAAGCAGACGCTGCACATCGACCTCTGTGCGTCACACGGACTGCTGACGCCGGAACAGCTGCACCGCCTCCACGAAACGGGCGTGACCAGTTATCACCATAATATCGAGACGTCGCGGCGTTTCTTCCCATACATCTGCACGACCCACACTTATGACGACCGCATCCGCACCATCAAGGCCGCTCAGAAAGAAGGGCTCTGCGTCTGTTCCGGCGGCATCATCGGCATGGGGGAAACCTGGGAAGACCGCCTGGACATGGCCATCAGCCTGGCCGAACTGGGCATCCAGTCCATTCCCGTCAACGCCCTCATGCCTATTCCCGGCACGCCCCTGGAACATCGGCCCCAGCTCGACGGCCGCGATGTCCTGCGGACCATCGCCTTCTTCCGCTTCATCAATCCTGAAGCCAACATCCGCCTGGCTGCCGGCCGCAAACTCCTGCCGGAAAACGGGGCCACAGCCCTACTCCACGGCGCGTCGGCCTCGATTACGGGCAACATGCTGACCACGTCGGGCTCGACCATCGCCGAAGACATGGCCATGCTCCAGCGACTGGGCTTGACGAATAGGGATTAGCCGTCAGCAGCTAGCCGTCAGCCGTCAGCATCAGCAGCTAGCCATCAGCCGTCAGCCATTAGGGGGACACTTATGAACTTGTGAAGAACCCCTCAGGCCTGTGGCCAGCTCCCCTTCTCAAGGGAGCCGACGCCCTGCACTAGCCTTCATCCTTTGTCTATGATATAATGTTAGGGATATAGAAACATACATATACTTTTCAATGAGGTGATTATCGTGGCAAAACAGATTTTTGTTACCGGTCATAAGAACCCGGATACGGACTCCATTTGTTCTTCCATTGCCTATGCAAAATTAAAACAGTTACAGGGTATCGACGCTACGCCGATCCGCGCTGGCGAACCGAATAAGGAAACGGCTTTTGCCCTGAATTATTTCCACGTTGCTCCGCAGCCGCTGGTCAAGGACTTCTACGTCAAAGTCAGCGAAGCTGTCCACACGGAAGTCGAAGCCCTTCCGGTCAGTGCCAGCCTGAAAGATGCTGCCAAATGGTTCGCATCCCACGAAAGCGATGTCGCTCCCGTTGCCGATAACGGCCAGTTCGTCGGCGTCATCGAAAAAGGCCAGCTCGCCGATGAATTCGTCAAGACCGTCATGGGCGAAGAATTGAGCACGGTCAAAGCCTTGGCCCACGACCCGGAACTGTTCTTCAAACCGACCGATAACGGTCACGACATCCCGGCTGATGGCAAATACGCTGTCGTCGAAAACGGCAAATACGTCGGCATGATCTGTGCAGACTGTGTCGCTGCTGTCGAAAAACAGCAGGTCATCCTCGTCGACCACAACGAAAAGAAACAGATCATCGACGGCATTGACGAAGCATCTATCGTCGGCGTCATCGACCATCACCGCATCGGTGGTACCTTGGAAACGGCCGGCCCTATCTCCATCCTCTTCAAACCCGTCGGCTGCACGGCTACCATCGTAACGGGCTTATATGAACAGGCTAAGGTCGACATCCCCAAAGACATTGCCGGCCTGCTCTTGTCGGCCGTCATTTCCGATACAGTCCTCTTCCGTTCGCCGACCTGCACGCCGGCTGACCGCGAAGCTGCCGAAAAATTGGCCAACATCGCCGGTGTAGACGTCGAAAAATACGGCATGGAAATGCTCAAAGCCGGTGCCAACGTCTCCGATTTGACGCCGGACCAGATCGTCCACAACGACATGAAAGAATTCTCCAGCGGCAATACGACCTTCACCGTTGCCCAGGTCCAGGTCATGGATACGACGGACCTCCTCGACCAGAAACAGGTCCTGCTCAACGCCTTGGAAAAATTGCGCGCTGAACACGATTACGCCGCTTCCTTCCTGATGATCACCAGCATCATCGACGAATCGACGAACCTCATCTTCGCCGGCAATATGGACGACGTCGTCAGCAGTGCCTTCGGCAAGGACGTCCTCGATAAGGAAGTCTACCTGCCCAAGGTCATGAGCCGTAAGAAACAGGTCATTCCGCCTATCCTTTCGGCAATGAAATAAGTGATGATTTTCAGAGGCCCCATCGACACGGTGTGGGCCTTTTTATCTATAAAGGGGAAGAATGCATGAATCCTATTTTTGATACCCTCAACGACCGCCAGTGCGAGGCCGTCAAGCATACCGAAGGGCCGCTGCTGATCACGGCCGGTGCCGGATCGGGCAAGACCAAAGTCCTGACCTGCCGCATTGCCCATCTCCTGGAATTAGGCGTTGCGCCGTACCGCATCCTGGCCATTACCTTTACCAACAAGGCCGCCAAGGAAATGAAGGAACGCGTGACCAACCTCGTCGGTGCCCAGGCCGACAGCATCTGGCTGAGTACGTTCCACTCGTTCTGCGCCAAGCTGCTGCGCTTTGAAGTCGACGGCTTCCACGGTTATACGCGCAATTTCACCATCTACGATTCGTCGGACCAGTTGGTCCTGGTCAAGGACTGCCTGAAAAAGCTCAACCTCGACGACAAGCAGTTCACGCCGCGCTCCGTGTTGGGGACCATTTCGTCGGCTAAGAACGTCCTCATGGATGTCAAGGCCTTTGCGGCGAAAGCCTCCGATTTCTACGAACAGAAAGTCGCCGACGTCTACGCTCTGTATCAGGAAAAATTGCGGGAAAACAATGCCGTCGATTTCGACGACCTTTTGTTCCTGGCCGTACGCCTCTTGCAGGAAAACGAGGAGGTCCGGGAAAAATACCAGTCCCGGTTCCAATATATCCTGGTCGACGAATATCAGGATACGAACCATGCCCAGTATGCCCTGACCAAGATACTGGCCGCCCGCTGGCGCAATATCTGCGTCGTCGGCGATGCCGACCAGAGTATTTACGCCTGGCGCGGTGCCGATATCCGCAACATCATCGACTTCACGCGGGACTATCCCGATGCGGCGTCAATCAAACTGGAACAGAACTACCGCTCGACGAAGACTATCCTCCATGCGGCCAATGCCGTCATCGACAATAACGAAAGCCGGCCCAAGAAGACCTTGTGGACAGAGAACCCGACGGGGAACAAGATCATCCATTACCAGGCCCAGACGGAACACGACGAAGCCGATTATATCGCCGGCGTCATCTACAACCGCCATGAAATCAGTCACGAACCGTATGGCGACATGGCCATCCTCTTCCGGACCAACGCCCAGTCCCGTGTCCTCGAAGAAAAGCTCATGCGCTATGCCATTCCCTATACCATGGTCGGCGGCACCAAGTTCTATGACCGCAAGGAAATCAAAGACGTCCTGGCCTACCTGCGCCTGCTCTATAACCCGGAAGACAGCCTGAGCCTGACGCGCATCATCAACGTGCCCAAGCGCAACATCGGGGCGACGACGATGGAACACGTCGCAGCCTATGCCGAAGCACAGGGGATTTCCTTGTTTGAAGCCCTGTCGTCGACTGACGAGATCCCCGTCACCAAACGGGCCAAGGCATCGCTGGAAAACTTCGCTGCCATGATTTTCGACCTCCTCAACGACATTGAAGGCAAAGACGTCCTGAGCCTCATCGAAACGGTCATCAAACAGACCGGCTACGGCGACATGCTCGATAAAGAAGCGGAACACGACCCGCAGGGCGAAAGCCGCAAGGAAAACGTCGGCGAATTCCTGTCCGTCGCCAAAGACTACATGGACAGCAATCCCGAAGGCAACCTCCAGGACTTCCTGGAAAACGTCGCCCTCGTCAGCGATGTCGATGATTTTGAAAGCAGCGACTCGAAAGTCACCCTCATGACCCTCCATGCCGCCAAGGGCCTGGAATTCCCGGTCGTCTTCCTGACCGGCCTCGACGAAGGCCTGTTCCCGCACAGCCGGACCCTGATGGACCCGGCGCAGGTCGAAGAAGAACGGCGTCTGGCCTATGTCGGCATTACCCGGGCCGAACGGCAGCTCTACGTGACCAATGCCGTCACGCGGACCATGTACGGCCGCATTTCGGCCTATATGCCCAGCCGCTTCCTGGCCGAAATCCCACCGCAGTTCATGGAAGACTACCATCGCAAGAGCGCCATGCCCCAGAGCCGGACGACGGCGGTCCCGGGGAAACAGCGCGTCTCCATCCTGACCAAGCCCGTCGCGTCGAGTCTGCCCAAGAAACACGCCGTTACCGATACCTTTGCCAAAGGCGATAAAGTCCGCCATAAAATCTGGGGCATCGGCACCGTCCTCGACGTCATCGGCGAAGGCCCGAACATGCAGATGAAAATCCAATTCCCGACCAAAGGCGTCCGCCAAGTCGTCGTGAAATACGCCCCCTTAGAGAAAGTCTTGTAGGGGCCGCCCAAAGGGCGGCCCGCCGTTCGCAGTCCGCAGGCCGCCTCGGAATCAGATGCCGCTGCGCGGCGACAGACTCAAAGTAACAACGACGCTTCGGGAAACCCTTAGCGCGTAAAAAGCAACCTCTCAGTCAGCAGAGCTGCCAGCTCCCCTATGAGGGGAGCCTAAGCCTCCCATATTAGGCCCTTTTTGGCCCGTCAGGTGCTGACCACAGGAAAGCGCAGGACGGTTGCCAAAACGGAGAGCTGAGCTGGAGGTGGCCCGAAGGGCCGGAGAGGTTGCTTGCACTTTTGCAGGCCGCTTCGGAGAGCTCTCGGCCCGTAAAAATGCCCCGGCCGGGCTTTCGTAGGGGTCGCCACGTGGGCGACCCGCCACAGAACTTGTGATGAGACTCTTTACAGGACGAATGGAAACGATTTTCATGAATGAAGGAGAAACCCATGGATACTGAAAAAGCGCGGCTCTTGGAGCTGCGGAAAAAAATAGATGAATTGAGTTATCAATATTATACCCTCGACAAGCCGACAGTGACTGATTATGAATACGATATGATGTACCGGGAACTGGAAAACATCGAAAAAGCCCACCCCGACTGGGTCACGCCCGATTCGCCGACGCAGCGCGTAGGCTCCAAGATTTCCGGCGGCTTTGAAAAATATACCCATGACCGGCCCATGCTCAGCCTGGGCGACGTCTTCAGCGACGACGAATTGCGGGAATTCGACCAGCGCGTCCGCGATGACCTGGGCGGTGAAGATTTGGAATACGTCGTCGAACTGAAAATAGACGGCCTGGCAGTCAACCTCATTTATGAACAGGGCCAGTTCATCCGCGGCGTCACCCGCGGCGACGGCGTCGTCGGCGAAGACATTACCAACAACGTCCGGACCATCCGCACCATTCCCCTGCACATCGCCAGCGATTCGCCGCACATCGAGATCCGCGGCGAAGTCTACATGCCCATCACGTCGTTTGAAGCCTTGAACCAGCAGCGCCGCGATGACGAACTGGAACCCTTTGCCAATCCCCGTAACGCCGCAGCCGGCTCACTGCGCCAGCTCGACCCGCGCATTACGGCCCAGCGCAAACTGGCTTTCTTTGCCTACGCCTTGGGCGGAAACAGCGGCATCACCATCGAGAGCCAGGAAGAACTGCTCCAGGACTTGGCCCAGTTCCATTTCCAGGTCAACCCGGAATACCGCAAGTTCACGAACATCGAAGACGTCATCGCCTTCATCCACAGTTGGGACGACCGCCGCGACAGCCTGCCTTATGCGACGGATGGAATGGTCGTCAAAGTCAACTCCTTTGCCCAGCAGGCCCGTTTGGGCAATACCGTCAAGATTCCCCGCTGGGCCATTGCCTATAAATTCCCGCCCGAACAAGCGCGGACGAAAGTCCTGGACATTTCCGTCAGCCTCGGCCGGACAGGCGTCCTGACACCGGCAGCCGACCTCGAACCGGTACACCTGGCCGGGACGACAGTCAAACGGGCGACGCTGCACAATGAAGATTACATCAAAGAAAAAGACATCCGCATCGGCGATACCGTCGTCATCCAGAAGGCCGGCGAAATCATCCCCGAAGTCGTCCGCTCTCTGCCGGAACTGCGCGACGGCTCGGAAAAAGTCTTCGCCATGCCGACGACTTGTCCTGCCTGCGGCAGCCCTGTCGTCCGCCGCGATGGGGAAGCGGCCTGGCGCTGTACCAATCCGGACTGCCCGGCCGTCATCGGTGAAAAAATCGCCCATTTCGTCTCCCGCGATGCCATGAACATCGACGGCCTGGGCGACGCCATCGTCCAGCAGCTCCTGGCCCAGCATCTGATCCACGACGTAGCCGACATCTACGGCCTGACTAAAGAAGAACTGGTCGACCTCGAAGGCTTTGGCGACAAATCGGCAGACAACCTGCTCAAGGCCATCGAAACGAGCAAATCCGTCGGCTTGGCCCGGGTCCTCTTTGCCCTGGGCATCCGCTTCGTCGGCGCCAAAGCCGGCCGCGTCCTGGCCGAGTCCTTTGGCTCCGTCGACGCCCTCATGAAGGCCAATGCCGAAGACCTGACGGCTATCGACGACATCGGACCGCGCATTGCCGACAGCATCGTAGCCTACTTCAGCGACGCCAAGAACCAGGCCCTCATCGAAAAACTGCGCGCGCACGGCGTCGATATGACGGCAGAAAAGAAAACACTCATCAATACGACCTTTGACGGTGAAATCGTCGTCCTCACCGGCAAATTGCAGATGTTCAGCCGCAAAGAAGCCGAACAGGCCGTCGAAGCACGAGGTGGTAAATGCACGTCATCGGTCACCAAAAAGACGACCCTCGTCGTCGTCGGAGCCGACCCGGGCAGCAAATACGAAAAAGCCAAGAAACTGGGGACCCCCATCATCAGCGAAGCCGAATTCAAGGAATGGCTCGAACGCTAAATAAGCCACCTCTCAGTCAGCAGAGCTGCCAGCTCCCATATTAGGGGAGGTGGCCCAACGGGCCGGAGAGGTTGCCTGTACTTTCGCCGTTCGCTGTTCGCAGTCCGCAGGCCGCCTCGGACTCAGATGCCGCTGCGCGGCGACAGACTCAGACTAACAACGACGCTTCGGGGAACCCTCAGCGCGTAGCGGGCCGCCCTCTGGGACGGCCCCTACGGATGCGGCGTCCCGCCGCGACAAACGCAAACCAACAACGACGACTCGCGTAATCCTCAGCTTGTATCGTAAAAAAATGCCCCTTGCCGGGGCCTTCGTAGGGGACGGCCAAGCCTTTCCAGCCCGTCAGGTGCTGACCAACAAGAAGCGCAGGACGGTTGCTGGAACGGACAGCTGTGGCTGGGCGTCCCGTCGTGAATTCTATGTATAGTCGGAATTTATGACGATGGTATACTCGGTTGTAATACAATCCTGAGTCTGTCGCGGCAAAGCCGCATACAAGTCCGATGTTGTTGCGCAGTGACAGTAGAAATGCCCCCGGCCGGGGCTTTGTAGGGGTCGCCGCGTGGGCGACCCGCCACAGGACCGGTGTTGAACTTCTTTACAAGATGAAGCTCGCTGAAAATTATTACTGAAAGGAGGATGCATTATGGCTGCCGTATATATTGATATTTCTCCAGCTATTTTAGATTGGCTTATTAAAAAAAATGATTTGATTGGCAATGAGACAGTCTATAACGTTTTAATGAAATGGAAAAAAGGGGATAAAAAGCCTACATTTAATCAAATTGAGAAAATCAGTAAAAAAATGCGAATTCCTTTAGGGTATTTCTTTTTAGAAAATCCGCCGGTGAAAGATTATTCATTTACCGAATTTCGGACTGTAAACAGTCAAGGGGGGGATGAAGAACCCAGTGCTAATCTTGTGGATACTATTGATATGATGCTTAACATTCAAGACTGGATGCGGGATTATATTAAAGATATGGGACAAGCGAAGAAATTCTATGTTGCATCTTGTAGTGAGAATATGCCTGCTTCTTCTATAGCAAAAAAAATCCGGCATGATTTGAATTTACCTGAAGATTGGATGATAGCACAAAAGACGGCACAAGATTCCTTTAAATTTTTACGGCATCGATGCCAAAATATGGGCATATTAATCATGATGAATGGTATTGTAGGAAATAATACCCATAGGCCGTTAGATGTCAAGGAATTTCGTGCATTTACACTTGTAGACGACTATGTTCCTTTGATTTTTATAAACGCAAAGGATTCTGTGAATGGCCGCCTTTTTTCTCTGTTACATGAAATTGTGCATATATGGATAGGAATCAATAGTATTTATAATAAAGTTGAAAATAATGAAGAAAATCGAGTCAGCCCTATAGAAACAACGTGTAATACGGTAGCAGGGGAACTGTTAGTGCCTCATCGTTTATTTATTTCCGAATGGAATAAAAATCAGGAACCCGTTTTAAAAAAAATAAGTACACTTTCAAAAGTTTTTACATGCAGCCAAGTTGTGATTGCCAGAAAAGCTTTGGATGCACAGTATATTCAAGGAGATATGTATCATAAAATTGTGGCGCTAGCTGTTGATTTTTATAAAAACAGTCAGGAAAAACGTGCAGGTGGAGATTATTATAGAACGATGATTAGCCGACTGGATCCACAGTTTGTCTTGGCTATTGCGGCAAGTGCACAGTCTGGTCGAACCCCTTATAGCGATATTTATCGTCTAACAAATACTAATCGGACTACATTCAAGCAAATCTATCAAAAAATGCTTTCTGGGGAAGGCGGTGTGAATTCATGAGTGAAAAGTATTTGCTGGATACTAATGTATTTTTGACTCCTTATGAATCATATTATGCACCTGATATAGTACCGTCTTTTTGGAAAGCATTGGAAGAAGTTTTTATTAAATCTAATCGTATTGCCGTATTGGATTTAGTCATAGATGAAATTTTAAAAGGTGAAGATGGATTGAAAACTTGGATTCAAAATTTATGGGACCAGCATGAAATGCAGATTATATCTCATAGTGATGCAAAAATTATTGAATCTTATGGTCAGGTGATGCAATATTTACAAGAAAGTCCTTATTATACGGACAGAGCTCTCCGAAATTGGGCTAAAGACAATATCGCAGATCCTTGGCTTATTGCAACTGCTAATGCATACGAATATACTATTATTACCTTTGAAGTTCCATCAGGGGTTATTGATATTAAAAGCCCGACAAGCAGACCTAAAATTCCTACTGTGGGAAAACACTTTGGAATAACATGTCAGAATTTATATTATTTCATGCGAAAAATGGGAATAAAAATATGAATGAGCACCCAGTAAAACCGCTCATCATAGGGGTCGCCGCGTGGGCGATCCGCCACAGAACGAGTGGGAATACCTAAACAGACTGAATGGAGATGATTTTATGCGTGCTATGGATAAAGTAATGAAAGAATTACATGCATTTATTGCTAAGAAGGCTCCGAACGGTGTTAAGAGCGAAGAAGAGATGCAGCAGATTATTGAAGAATTCATGATGCAGCATAATGAGGCTGTCCAACACTTGCAGGACTTTTTGCAGGAGAATGGGCAGGACGATACAGTACCAGCCGATGTCTATGATTATTTAGACTTAGCTGAGCAGGCGAGCCGAAAAAAAGACAAACGGGAATATTTGGCCAAAGCAGCTGAACTGGAGCCGGATAATGTGGAAGTCAAACTGGCCCAGGCTGAATTGGATTCGAAAGGCCCCCTGGATATGCTTGAAATCCTTCCGGGCATGATTGCAGCCGAAGAAAAACGGTTAAAAGATCAGGAAATTTACCAGCGTAGCAAAGGTGATTTTTGGCTGGATTTTGAAACACGGCCTTATATGATGCTGCTTCAAGAATACTTGTCGGATTTGACTGAATGTGGTATCCACAATAAAGCCATTCAGGTAGGGGAAGAAATGATGCGCCTCAATAAAAATGACAATTTGGGCATCCGTTTCCAGCTGATGCCGCTGTATGCTAAAATGTGCAATGAAATGAAAGCATTGAAACTGTACAAGCAGGGAGCAGACGAACAAAAGAGTTCCTTTTATCTCTTGGCCTTGGCCTTGTTGTACTTCAAACTCGGCGATTGGCCCAAGGCGAAATCGTACTTGGAAACCTTGAAGCAGGAATACCCTATTACGAAAAAGCTCATCCGTTCCATTAAAAAAGGTGACCAGAGCATCTTCCAGCCCTACCTTGACAACTCGCCATACGCCCCATTTTCCGATGAAGAACTCATCACTGCCTATCTGACGAACTATGCCATTTACGCAACCGAACCGTACTTCTTCGACTGGGCCGATGAAGCCCTCATCGTCCATCGTAAAAAGAAGAAATAAGCAGTTCCTGATAGGCAAAGTAGTCCAACGGCCGGAGAGGTTGCTCTTGCTTTCGCAGGTCGCAGGCCGCTTCGGACTCAGATGCCGCTGCGCGGCGACAGACTCAGGTGGACAACGACGCCTATATCCCTCGGCTCGTAAAAAAATACCTCAGCCGGAGGCCATCGTAGGGGACGGCCAAGCCTTTCCAGCCCGTCAGGTGCTGACCAACGAGAAGCGCAGGACGGTTGCTGGAACGGACAGCTGTGGCTGGGCGTCCCGCTCAGAATAGTGGCTACATTCGTAACAGACTAAGGGCGATGATTTTATGAATCAACATTTCCACCTGGAACGTTGGATAAGTGGACAGATATTTAAATTTTGGTTATAATTAAAATCGTAGATGTCTGTATGGGAAGAGTGGCCTATATGCCATTTTCTGCCTTTGGGCAAGATCCCTATTTCTTTTAGCTAACGACGTAAAAAGGGCTTGTCATCGTTCGACAAGCCCTTTTGCTATGACTTATTATCAGAAGAGAATCAGAGGAGGAGCTGTTTTGGAGACGCTATCGACGAAAGGGTCTATTTCTATTAAAAATAAATACAGTAATGAGCTCCTGCCGATTGTTTTAGTTATTGCCGATTATATTGCTATCTGGCTGGCCGAGTATGCATCTTATGGACTGCGGGATTTTCTCGTTCCCGAAACGCATTTTCATCTTTCCTGGCTCAGTATCCACGTCATCGTGCCAGTCGTATACATCCTTTTTTTACAACTACATCATCTTTATACGCGGCGTATGCAGTTCTGGCAGGTCATTTCCGGCCTTTTTAAATCTGTATTTTATGCCGTAGCCTTACTGATCTTTTTCATCTACATCGCCCAGACGGCAGCCTCGACGTCGCGGCTCTTTGTGGCCTTATTGTGGCTGACCTCTTTCCTTTTCCTGGTAGCCGAACGATACCTCGTCAAACATATCCTGGGGCATTTCAAACTGCTCCAGCTGCCGGTCCTCATCATGGGAGCCGGTAAGACAGCAGCCATCGTATTGGATTATTTTAAGCACGATACGGGCGTCAGCTATGATTTCATCGGCTATCTGGAAGATTATACGCCAGAAGCGAAGATAGCAGCTATGATGCCTCACTTAGGCCGTTTTGAAGATGCCGAAGATGTTATCCGCCAGACCGGTGTCCAGCACGTCATGGTCATCGCACCGGGCCTCAGCAGTGACGCTGTCCAGGACATCGTCTATCGCGTCCAGCCCTTGGTCAAGAAAGTCGCCTTTATCCCCGATATGGGCAGCCTGCCGTTGGCGACGCTCGACACGGAAAGCCTCATCGACGGCCATATCGTTTCCTTCAGCTTCCGCAACAACCTGGCTCTCTGGTACAATCGGGCTGTTAAACGCGTCTTTGATGTCATCTGTACCAGCCTGGGGATTATCTGTCTTTCGCCGTTCTTTTTGGCCATCGCTCTATGGATCTATAAAGATTCGCCCGGACCTATCATCTTTAAGCACCGCCGCGTCGGCCGGAACGGCAAAGAATTCAACTGCTATAAATTCCGCAGCATGTGTGTCGATGCCGACGTCAAACTGAAAGAACTCTTGGCACGGGACCCACAGGCCCGGAAAGAATGGGAAACAGAATTCAAACTGAAGAATGACCCGCGTATTACCAAGAGCGGGGCTTTCCTGCGCAAGACCAGCTTAGACGAATTACCACAGCTCTTTAATGTCCTCAAAGGCGAAATGAGCCTCGTCGGGCCGCGGCCTATCATCCAGGCCGAAGTTCCGAAATACGGCCCGTACATCAAAGATTTCTACATGGTCCGTCCCGGTGTCACCGGCATGTGGCAGACCAGCGGCCGCAGCGATACGACCTACGAAGAACGCGTTCAGATGGACACCTGGTATGTCCGCAACTGGAACGCTTGGTTCGACATTGTCCTCATTTGGCGCACTATCGCCGTCGTCCTGCAACACAAAGGAGCGTATTAACGATAAGCCTCCCCTACAAAGAGAGCCTTAAGCCTCTCCTCATAGGCCCTTTTTGGCCTGTCAGGTGCTGACCACAGGGAAGCGCATGGCGGTTGCCAAAACGGAGAGCCGAGCTAGAGGTGGCCCGAAGGGTCGGAGAGGTTGCTCTTGATTTCGCAGGCCGCAGGCCGCCCTGTGGGACGGCCCCTACGGATGCCGCTGCGTGGTGATTAATTCCTGGTAACAACATCGTCTCAAGTACCCCTCGGCTCGTAAAAAAATGGCCCCACTCGGGGGCGTCGTAGGGGACGGCCAAGCCTTTCCAGCCCGTCAGGTGCTGACCAACGAGAAGTGCAGGACGGTTGCTGGAACGGACAGCTGTGGCTGGGCGTCCTATACATAGCCGGTGTTTATGACGAGAGGACTTGGTCGTAATACAATCCTGAGTCTGTTGCGCTGACAGCTCCCATTCATAAAGGAGCCTTGGCCTGTGCTATTGTAGGAGGCGTCACGTGGGTGGCCTGTCACAGGTCTTGTGATGAGGTTCTTTACCGGAAGGGAAAATACAGGAGGTAAATATATATGTTATGCCAATTTTCAGTAAAAAATTTTAGATGCATTAAAGATGAGATTACATTGGATATGCAGGCTGCTGATATTGATGAAAAAAAGGATAGCCTGTTAATTGACTCAGATGAAGAAAAATTTTTACCGTTGGCTGTTATATATGGCCCCAATGGCGGTGGTAAATCTACGATATTAGATGCAATTTATAGTCTGTGTACGAAGATTATGAGGCCTATTTTAGCAGCTAATAATGATGAACTTAAAAATGAATCTTTCAATTCAGAAATTCAGCCTTATCGGTTTGATGAGAAATCAGAGAAAGAATGTACTGATTTTGAAATTTTTTTTCGAACGTCTAAATATGAATACCAGTATTGCCTTAGCGTATTTAAAATGGATATTATTGACGAATCTCTGTATCATAAAAGAATTGGCGGGCGGCAGTACACTAAAATTTTTTCGAGAAATAAAAATGAAGCCATCCAGCTAAAAGGTTCCTTAAAAGAGTATTCTGCTGAAGGAATATCTGAAACATTGCCGTTGCTTTCTTATTTGGCTATTACTCATTTGGAAAACGCAGTTATTAAAGATGTCATTGAATGGTTTAGAAATCAGGTCGTATTTTTGGACTATAAAAGAAGTGACATGGAACAATATATGGGTATCTCTGATGATTCCAACATAAAACCTATGATCATAAATATGCTTCAAGGCATGGGAATCGATATCACTGATTACCATATAGAAAAGACAAAAGATCCTAAATTAATCAGAATATATACAATTCACGAAATAAATGGAAAAAAATACCAATTAAACTTGCATGATGAATCAAGTGGTACCATTAAAATATTTAATATTATTCCTTTTATTATAAAGGCGTTATCGAAAGGATGCACTTTAATTGTCGATGAGTTAGATGCTAAATTACATCCATTGTTGCTGCAATATATTATTCAGTTATTTAATGATTCTTCTCTCAATAAAAATAAAGGACAACTTATTTTTACTTCACAGGATGTTATTACGATGACGGAAGACAATTTTAGACGAGATGAAATCTGGTTTGCGGCAAAGAATGTTGAAGAAGTTACACAGGTATATTCACTGGTAGAATTCAAAGAAAATCAACAGAATGATAGTAAAAAAGATATAAGTTATCAGGAGTCATATATGGAAGGCCGTTATGGTGCGGATCCATTTTTACGTAAGTTAGTAGAATGGAGGGTAGAAAGTTGACACGAAATAGGTATGGCCGAAAAAAACGTAAGGTAGGCATTCGAAATGTTGTAGAGAACACATACTATATTTTTTGCGAAGGTGAAAAAACAGAGCCTCTGTATTTTCGTGAAATGGCAAATGTCATTGCACATAATGCGATTTATAAAAATGTAGTCCAAGTTTTTGTGAAGGGGACTGGATTAAATACAACAGGTATTGTAGAATCTGCTGCCCGATTTATCAATGAAAATGGAATTACCAAGGGATCGGTTTGGTGCGTTTTTGATAAAGACGATTTTCCAGCTAAAAAATTTGATTCGGCTTCTAAACTGGCGAATGAATACACCAAGAAAACAAATAATTTAGTACAGTATCAAATTGCTTGGTCTAATGAGTGTATAGAATATTGGTTCTTACTACACTTTGGCTATTTGGATGCTGATATTTTGCGAACAGACTATCAAGAGCGTCTTACGAAGTATTTTCATAGCAGCGGACATGGTGCGTATGCAAAGAATTCAGATGAGTTATTTGATATCTTAACAAACGATGGAAATCCTAAAAAGGCAATTCGCTGGGCAGAAAAGAGACTTGATTCATATGATATGGATACTATTTTAAATCATCCATCTAAAATTACACCAGGAACAACCGTTTATAAGTTGGTCGAAGTGCTTGCTAAATATTTTCCAGATGAAATACGGGGGGAATATTTATAATGACGTAGGACTCAGATGCCGCTACGCGGCAACAGACTCAAACTGACAACGACGCTTCGGGAAACCCTCAGCGCGTAGCGGGCCGCCCTGTGGGACGGCCCCTACGGATGCTGCTGCGCGGCGACAAACTCAAACTGACCACATTGCCTCGAGTACCCCTCGGCTCGTAAAAATAGCCCCGCTCGGGGCTGTCGTAGGGGGCGCCACGTGGGCGACCCGCTACAGAACCAGTGACTGCATCCATCACAGACCTAATGGAGATGATTTTATGAATCAACATTTTATTACACAAATACATATTGATAAAGTACGGCACTTACAGAATATCACCATCCCATTATCAGAAACGACTTGCAAACACCTGATTCTGACCGGGAAAAATGGAAGTGGTAAAACCAGTGTCATGGAAGCGTTGAAGGCATATTTGTCTATATATACAGGAGATAGTGGTACTGTTAATGAATTTAATTGGCAAAATAGGCGCATGTTGGAGAACCAGCAGAAAATTAAATCATTAACGCCTCTAGATTCTCAGTACAAAATGGTTTCAGAAGAATTAAAGAAATCTCAAGAGTATATCAATCGTTTTTATCAAGGCGTTACTGCTCAGTTTAACGACAAGGAGAGTATGCAGTCCAGGGTATACACGGGCGAATACATTTTTGCCTATTATGAAGCGGAACGAGGATATACGGCACATAATGAGAAAAATGTATCCAAAGTGAATTTAAAGGAAAGGTATACTATCCAGGAACATCCAGGCCAAGAGTTCGTAAAATACATTTTGAATTTGAAAACAGTAGGGGCCATGGCGGAAGTTGGTGGGAAAAAAGAAAGAGCTGAAGAAATCAAAGAATGGTTTCAACGATTTGACCACGTTTTACAAATTATATTTGATGCGCCGCAAGCTCATCTGGACTTTGACATTGAAACCTTTGAATTTCATATCATCGTGCCTGGCAGAGAACCGTTTACCTTTGACACTCTTTCCAGTAGCTATGCAGCCGTTTTAGATATCGTCGTTGATTTGATGATGCGGATGGAAAAGAAAGCGGGCAAGCGTTATGATTTGGAAGGCGTTGTCTTGATTGATGAAATCGAAGCACATCTGCATTTAGAACTGCAGAAAAAATTATGCCGATACTGACCGGTATTTTTCCCAATATTCAGTTCATTGTGACGACACATTCTCCGTTCATTTTAAATTCCATCGAGAATGCCGTCATTTATGATTTGGCTAATCATATGTTAGTCAATACCCCAGAAGGCCTTTCAAATATTCCTTATGATGGAATTGTAGAAGGCTATTTCAAAGCTTCGGTACTTTCTGATGAGCTACAGAAAAAATATGAAAGATATAAACAACTGGCTTGCAAGCAGGAACTAACCGATGATGACTATGAAGAAATTGCTGATTTGGAATATTATCTTGATGAAATTCCTGACTATCTTGGGTTAGATTTTATGGCAGATTATAAAAAGCTCAAATTGGAATTATCGCAGAAGGAGTAAGTACAATGGTAAAATGTGATAAATCTCCGGTGGCACCAGCTTCTTTAAAAGTTGAAAAATTGAAGGGCGAAAACGGCTCGTATCGTGGAGAAGATGTCGTAGAACAATTGAAGACTGATTTTCATGATAAATGCTATATTTGTGAATTGAAAGGGTTACAAGACCCTGAAATCGAGCACTTGGTCCCGCATAAAGGAAATCTTGATTTGAAATTTGATTGGGATAACCTTTTTTGGAGCTGTGGTCATTGCAATAGCATCAAAAATCAAAGAAAATATGATGGCAAGATTATTAATTGTTGTCAGGAAGACCCGGAATTGCATATTCAATTTCTTTATACTGACGATAATATAGATGTCAAGCCTTTAGATGACCATGAAGAAACGCAAATGACAGCTCAACTAGTTGATGAAGTGTTTAATCTAAGAAATACAGGAATGAGGGTTATCAAGTCAGCCCAGCGAATGAAAGCCTTACAGCGAGAAATGAATATATTTTTCAATGAATTGAAGCGTTATCAAGAAAATAAATCGGAAACTAATAAACGAAGAGTGGTTGTTCGATTGAAACGAAGCGCGGCGTTTGCAGCTTTCAAACGCTCGTATATCACAGAAATAAAGATGAATATGCCGAATTTCAAGAATATGTGGCATTGTAAAATAGAAAGGATTAACCATTTTGTCTATAAAAATCATCATCGTCGCTTATGAAAAATACTGAATACCGACGAGTTTTGTTTATCATCTGGTTCATGTTGGTGACGCAAAAAAAATTTCAGACCAGTTTTATTAAAAATCCCCGCTGATTCGTAGAAATACAGCATCGCGGGAATTTTTTTTCTGCAAAATTTGGGGAATTGTGGTAGAATAAATTATCTAGCTATATTATCGAGGTTTTGAAGTCTTATTTTGGAGATAATATTTTATAGAGTATTCACTTTTGTGAATACTCTCAAGAAGGTGAATATTTTGCCGGCGACTAAGTCAATTCTTAGGTATCCAGGTGGGAAGACTCAATTATCTGGATTTATAAAAAATTTATTAAAATTGAATTGTGTTCATCATCCTATATATTGTGAGCCATTTTGTGGAGGGGCAGGTATTGCTTTTAAACTTTTATTTGATCACAGCGTAGATGCTATTGTATTGAATGATTATGACATCGCCATTTATTCAATATGGAATGCAGCAATTTTTGAATCAGAAAAGTTTATTTCGATGATTAAGGATACGAAAGTAGATTTAGAAGAATGGGAAAGACAACGTCAAATTTATAAAAAACTAGAAAATGAAAAGAGATATAATTTTGATTTAGGATTTGCCGCTTTTTTTTTAAATAGGACGAATCATTCTGGTGTTTTAAAAGGTGGCCCTATTGGAGGTATTCATCAGAAATCTAAATATCGGTTAGATTGTAGATATAATAAAGAGAGTCTTATCAAAAAAGTGGAAGATATAGCAGCTTTTAGAGATAAAATTTTATTGTTTCATATGGATGGGGTGAAATTTATTCAAGACATTATACAAAGAGAAGATCAGTCCAACCTATTTATATTTTTTGATCCTCCGTACATTGGACAAGGAAAAAATTTATATAAAAATAATTTAACGATGGATAATCATAAGAAATTATCAGAAGCAATACAAAACGTTCATGGAAATTGGATAACTACATATGATGTTGATTGGAATATTTTTCAGCTATACCAAGCGGCTCGAAGATTCAAATATAAGCTAAACTACAGTGCTAGTATTAAACGAAATCAATATGAATTACTTTTTTCTAATCCTAAGACAAAAGTAGAATCTTATGGTAACGTTATACTGGAACCCTTTGATTAGATTATTTATGGCGAGAGGAGATTCATTCATGCTTAAGCAACTGAAAATACATAAATATAGAAAGCTAGGAGATATGACGATTGAGTTTAGTTCTGGAATGAATATTATTTCTGGGACTAATGGTACATGTAAAACTTCATTATTACATCTTGTAAGCAACTCTTTCCAAGCACCTCATAAAAAATGTCAATGGGTCAAAAATCCGTCTTCGATTTATGCTTTGAATCGAATGAATGATATGGTTAATCCAAAAGTTGAAACGTTAACTAAGGGTGATAAGCAATATAAAGACCCTGCACCTAATTTTCGAGGAGCACTTTATTCTGCCACATATACTAATGGAAAGGAATTATCTTTTAGAAGACATAATAGCAGAGGAACTCGTTATTCGGTAAAACCGTATTATGAACGAGGTAAAAAGGATTCTCTGCCGTTTTGTCCTGTTATCTATCTTGGACTCAAACGGCTTTATCCGTTTGGTCAATTTATGGATGAGGAACATCTAAAAAAATACAAAAATTATCTTCCGGTAGACAATATACAGCAGATGGATTCTGTTTATAAGAGGCTTACAGGAATGGAAGTTAGTCAGCCTACACCACAAGCTGTAGGCTCTATAAAAAGGAGATCTGATTTTAAAACCCAATTTGAAGGGGTTGATGCCAACACAATTTCCGATGGTGAAGACAATCTATATATTATTCTTACAGCTTTGGAATGTTTAAAATTTTATACTGAAAATGTAGGTGATATCAATTACAAGGAAGGCATTTTGCTGATTGATGAATTTGATGCTACATTGCATCCTTCTCAACAGATAAATCTATTACGCTATATAGAAGATTATAGTACTAAATATCACATTCAGGTTATCTTGACCACCCATAGCCTTTCAACTATTGAGGAAGCATTGAACAATACGTTTAGAGTATTTTATTTGATTGATAATGAAAATAGAGCGATTTTAATGGAAAGTCCTGATATATATAAAATTCGGATGTATTTATATGAGAAGACTAAAGATGATATATTTGAGAATAAAAATATTCCTATATTTACAGAAGATGAGGAAGCAAGAGATATACTTACTATGCTTTTAGATTATTATCGCGATACAGCAAATGGATTTCGGCCAGTTAGGGGATACTTTCATTTTGTAGATGCAAAATTGGGAAGTGATAATTTGCGTAGTATTTTTAAAGATCAATATTTACTAAAGACGACATTAGGGGCTATTTGTGTTCTTGATGGTGATCAGAATGCAGATAAAAATCATAATATTATATGTTTGCCGGGAAATGATTCTCCTGAAAGTTTTCTGATTAACTATAGTAATAAATTATATAATGAAGATAGTCCTTTTTGGAGTAAAAGTATTGTTTTGGATGCAGGATACAATAAAGTCTATTATAGGGATCATATTAAAGCTAATGTTGAACAAATTGAAAATAAAATTACATCATTAGAAGAGAATGACAAATCTATTCATTCGGTTAGAAGAAGAGAATTCAAAAAGTTGTTTATAAAGGAAAAAAACTTTTTTTCAATGATATTTAAATTTTGGTTAAATCAGAGTGAAAATAGAAATGCAGTAGAAACATTTTACAAAGACTTTTACTCTATGTTTAGAAAGGTAGCTCAGCGTTGCGGAATTAATCCTAATCTATGGACTTTAGATTCACATTAATTGGGGATGGTGTAAAATAATTGTGGGGAAACTTTAATGCATTAAAGAAAACATAAAAAGAGAAGGAGCTCCTTAGTGTATAATAAGTTTAGAGCAAACAAATACGAAAGGAGTCCTTTTCATGTTTAGTGTATAACAACTTGCCAATGTTTGGGTAAATTTTTTTACAGCAGTTTACAACTTTTTGAACAAATAAATATCGCGTAACCACACTTTGAAG
>ERZ791911.241-NODE-241-length-48300-cov-8.257477_pt1 | contig 48300 bp, 56 predicted proteins | sample MGYA00510142_ERZ791911 | MGnify/ENA primary metagenome ERZ791911 (study PRJEB30046, sample SAMN00792056) | human gut metagenome | study: EMG produced TPA metagenomics assembly of the A metagenome-wide association study of gut microbiota in type 2... | reverse complement strand
GGACGTCGACAGCACAGGGCGCACTTTCCGGGAACACGAGGACCGTGCAGCCCGTGCCGCCCTGGCGGTCCTGGGCATTGCCCAGGCGGAAACCGTTCGTCCGGGCCATGGCTAACATATCTATTTCTTTCATGAAGACACTTCCCTTTATTTCATCTTTTCAAAGTCTTTCCAGAGCATACTGGGCTGGATGCCCGTATTGTTCTGGTACTTGCCGTGCTGATACGTATCGTATTCGCCGTCGATATCGTGATAGTAGATCTGGCAGATTTCCACGTTCGGATAGATGCGGATGGGCTGGACACAGAAGATTTCCAGCGTCCAGTAACCGGCAAAACCGACGTCGCCGAAGCCAGCCGTGACGTGGATGAAGACGCCCAGGCGGCCGACGGACGACCGGCCTTCGAGCATGGGGATATAGCCGTCAGTCCGGGTATATTCATTGGTCCGGCCCAGATAGAGCTTGTTAGGCTGTAAGACGTAGCCCGACTTGGGGATATAAATGGTCGATGCCGGATTGGGCTTGGCCATATCCAGTTCTTGGTGGTCATAGACCATCAGTTCATTGTGCAAAGACAGGTTATAGCTATTGGGATTGACCCGTTCCGGATGGAAAGGTTCAATGATGATTTCCTTACCTAAATGCTTGACAATTTCCTTGCCTGATAAAATCATGAGTGCCACTCACTTTCTCTAGTAAATTCACTTCTTATCATATAGCAAAACCGGTTCGATGTCCACGGCGCGATGAGCCGGTTTTTCTTTCCCCGTCTCAAAGAAGTCCTCTACATAGAACGTGACCTTCTCCCCTTCCTCCGGGCGGACGCGGTACAGCGAAGCGGTACGGAAATAATACTGATTGCCGCCGTATTCCCGCAGGAAGCCGGCCTTGCTGCCGGGCAGGATTTTTTCGATGGTCCCCTTGTGGCGCGTCTGGCCGGCGTGTTTCTCGTCCATCCAGAAACCATGGAGCCCGTCCATCAGCTCCTGCCGGTCCGGTTCGGGAAAAGCATAGCTGTCGGTCTTGGCCAGGAGTTCGGCCTTGACCTTCCAATGCTGGTCCATGCGGACCCGTTTGGCCAGGAGGTAATGGAAATAGGCCATCTTCTCATAACCGCCCATATTCTCCAAAGCCTGGGCGAACTGGACCATGAAATTGACCTTGGCCTTGAACTCGCCGCCAGCCAGGAAGGCCGACGCCCCATAGCGGCGCATGGCCGCGCTGTCGCCCTCGGCCTGGGCGGCAAAGAACAGGCCCCGGAAAAGAATCCAGTGCTGCTTGTACTTCAGCAGGTTCTCCAGGCGCTGCCGCCCTTTCCCGACGCGGCCCTGGCGCAGCAGGCAGAGGGCGATGCGGTAAGAAAACCAGATGTCGTTGTCGTGATGGAGCTGAGGGAAATAGTTCAGGGCCTGCCGGCACAAGGTGATGCAGTCGTCGTACTTCTCTTCCTTGACCAGGATGCGGCTCATGAGGGAATACCAGCGCTCCCGGTCCGAGGCAATGACCCGTTCCCGCCCCTTCAAAGTCACGGTCTTCTCTTGGTCCGGCAGCTGGTCCGGGTCGAGGCGGCGCAAATAGGACCCCATCAGTCCGGCCTGACCGGGCTGGTTCTTGAGGACATCGACCATGCGCCACACAGCCAGGGCATACGGCGTATACGGCCCTTGCTGACTGTATTTCAAGATGGCATCGACGGCGCGGCGGAAATCCTCCGGTGCCTGCGTCCGTTCATCGAATTTCTGGATATATAAATAATAGAGGCACCAGCAGTAAATCCCGTGGAGATTGACGAAATCGGGGAAGGCGATCATGCCGGCCCGGGCGATTTCCCGCCCCTTCTTGTACTGCTTCGTCTTGCGCAGGGCATAGGCATAGTAATAATAATCCCAACACGTCCAAGACCGGTCCGGTGCCGCCTTGCCATACATAGCCAGTACCTCGTCATAGCGGCCGTCGCGGCAGGCCTGGCGGGCAGCAAAAGAATCCATGGAACCACCTCCGTATTTTTTCACAACATTTTCGTATATGATAAGGGTATTATAACATATAACGGATAAAACATGATAAAATAGCCATTCAACGGGTGTTTAAGTGCTTATAAGAGCTTATAGAGTAATACTGGTGTCTATCGAGTGACGCAAGAACTCGTAGAGGCCTTTGCGGTGTATTCTCCAGTGAGTACCTATCTTGAAGGCTTTCAATGATTCATTATAGCATAGAGAGTATATGGTTGATAAGGGTACGCCTAGCATCTCTGAGACTTCTTTCGGAGAGAAGGTTAGGCGTGTATCCCATTTATGAGAAGGAGTTGAGGTGAAATCATCAACATCAATATTTAAATAGGTCATAAGGCTCCTTTCGTAGACTAAAGGAAATCTTAGTAGACTTGAGATATGAAAGAATAGTAAAGAATCTTTAAGAATCTCTTTCTTTGATTTATCATCATCATCAACAATCATCATTAAAGAATCTCTAGTCCCATATCTGTCATAATAATAAATATGAGGTTCTAGTCAGAATCGACTGGAACCTCATAGATTCTATTAGATACTATATATACTTTTCGTCCTCTTATCTTCGATAAGTGCACCAATTAAGAGTTTGTTTATTAGTGCACCAATTAATTTCTGTCTAATTATCCCGTAGCTCTCTAATAGCTTTTATACATCTATTATTATGCGAACTATTTGTATAATTAGGCAATACAGATTCATTCAGCCAATCCTCAAGCTGTTCAGCTGTCAGCTCAGTAAGTTGACTATCTTCATCCACATCCATGCGCTCCATAAAATAAGACACTCCAATAGTTAGGGCATCCAATCTATCATCATGACTCAGAGCGTTCTTATCTCGACACAAGCGTGTCATTTGATAAATCAGGGAATAATGATAGTCCTGTTGGAATACCTTAAAGTCCTGTTCGACTACAGGGCGGTTCACAATGAGCTTATGCCGCATCATAACAGGTTCTAGTGTGTCTATCATACGCAATTCCTTTTGCCCTCTATTGGTAACAGGTTCAATGCCGCAAGGGTGAATTTTATTGAAGATAGGTGTCATCAACTTAGTGAACATGCCATCCCCAAAGTTATCTTCGGGAACTACAACATCCACCCCCCAGAACTTAGCACGATTTGCCATCTGAGTCAGCGTCAAGTCCGAATAGCCCTCTTTAAAGCCCCCTACGTCCATAAGGAACAAATAACCATTCAGGTACTTTAAGATTGCGTAGACTGTTTCATCCTTCCCACGCCCAGATGGGTCTATAGCCATCACTGTTGTCTGATAGGGCATCGTTTCGGGACTACGGGACAGCTCACTATAGTAATAGTCCCCTGCCATGGCTGTACAGGGAATATCAGACAAGAGCTGTTCCCTGCCTTTTGCCCACGCCCATTTAAGGCTACTTTCCTTCATATCAAGGTTAGTGATAATCAAATCAGACACCTTCAACGGATATTTTTCCGCATCAGACAACCGAGTATTGAGCATATACTGGAGAGCAAACCCTGCTTTCCCATAAGACAAGGAACGTTTCGCAATTTCTTCCTCATTGAATCGCAAGGGGTCTGTAGGCTTACCCTCAAGACTAGGGTCAGCTTTCAGTTTGTTCCAAATAGAGGGAGCAAGGGAATCACCATAATTATCTTCTACCCTTGATAATTGAGGATATAAGACAGGCCAGATACGCGCAATATATCCACGGTCTTGTAAGGTGTTGTACAGACTCGATTCAGTCTGTGGTGTACCGAGATATATGATCTGGCCGTTCGGTTTCAAGATAGCATCAAATTCCTTTACGGCCTCTGAGAGCTTATCACGCTGTTGCTGTGTTGCTGAGTTTTTCGGGACTTCTACGTCATCGGCAATTAGAATGTCTGCACGTGTCCCTGTAATCTGCCCAGTGATACCAATGGACTTTACAGAGGGGGAAATATCAGGAACGACACCCCCAACATCAAAGATATTCTGTGTGTCTAACTGCCCCTTGTCTGCAATCATATCAGACAGGAAAGGGAGTGTCTGTATGATACGCTTGATAAAGCGAGCGTTCGCATCTGCTCTGTCCCCAGAGGCAGATACAATCAAAATCTTTAGCTGTCTTTCCTTCCACAATCTCCACACCACATAAGCACATGTCAAGAAGGACTTAGCGACACCACGGAACCCCTCAAGAATGATACGGTCTTTAGGGGGGTTCTGGAGATAGTTTGCAATGTCAATTTGAATAGGTGTCGGCTGTGGAAGGTCAATAGACCGCCATACAATATAGACAAATGCCCAGAAGTGTTCACGTGCCTTCTGGACATCCGCTTCACTCCATTTCAATCTATCAACCTTCTTTCACAAGTTCCATGAAGTCAGGAATCTTAGAGGCTTCCTGTTTTACTTCTTTGACACCTTCAATCTCAACAGTGGTGTTGAAATCGTTGTCTTTCAAGAACTGCCGTACCTTTGCGAGAAAGGCAGGATTTTTGCGCTGTTCTTCATCCTCAAGCCCTTCTAAGAGAGCCTGCACTTCTTCGGTTGCCAAACGGTCAATCAATTCCTGTGGAATATTAAAATTAGCCATTTATCATCATCCTCTCTCCATACTACATACTTTTAAATCTTTGTGTGTCTTCCCAAATATAATGATTGCACTAGGGAAAGGCGCACTGTTCTTACTGTCTCCAAATTTCAAACGTCCTTTGATGAAACGAATCTCTGAGGCTTGCATGGCGTACTCATGCCACCACTTTGTGTCTGTTCGTGAAGGTACGAGGCAGACAACAAGTGCCTCTGCTTCCATGGCTTTCTTCATCCATGCTCCTATTTTTTTTCCATAGGGTGGATTCATCCAACAGACACCCTGCCAGTCTTGAGATAAACCATCATCAAGGGGTGAAAAGAACTTAGGGCATTTTGCGTTTTCAGAGGTAGCACACACATCTATATCAAAATGAAATTCATCATTCAATCTATTAAATAACTCTTGTGGTGTCTCCCACACTTCATTTTCACTGCTATATAAAACCTTATTTATCGCCACTATAAGCCTCCTACGTAAAATAAAACTCCCCATAGGTAAATACACCTACAGGGAGTTATAAAACCGTAAAACGTATCCCAATCAGTCTAGGGGATAATTTTGACGTTATCCTCATTCCTACTAATGTATACTTTAGGATTGCACCCAAAGCGATAAGGAAACAAAGGGCAATCAACAATAGTACATTTGCGCACTTCTGCTTCCTGTTCTCCTGCACAATTCATACACTTCGCACGAATTGCTTTTGCCATCGAGGGCTTATCAGGATTCTTAATACGTACCTTCATTACCGACCACACCCCCAAATCAGCAAGCCACCTGCAACGACCCAAGCCAAATCACGCTGGCGCTCCATCCGCTTCACCGACTTATTCAGAGAGTCCGTTTGCTTTTGCAATTCCATCAAGTTCTGCTTGTAATCGGTCAAGTACACTTGTGCTTTCGTCAGCTCTTTCTGAGATTCTGTTAGCTGTGTCTTGAGCTTCTGAGAGTCCTGTTTCTGCGCTGTTGACTGCTTCTGTAGCTCTGTCACCATCTGTCGTAAGCTGTTGAATTGTTCGATTGACATTTCGACTTTCTGTGGACTCTGTGCGTGAACTGTAGAAGTAGACACAGAGGGAAAGACACAAAAGCACACCAACAGTGAAAGACACAAGCAGAGCTTTTTTATTCTGTTGGTCATTTAACATCTTCCTTCCCCTTTTCTAACTCTTCCTCTAATTCATCTGCTTCCTCTTTAAGCATTGCAAAATTAACAATTCTATCCAACACTTCTACTTCTGTTACAGCTAAACGTGCAAAAAAGCGCAACAAGTCAGTATCAGTCATTTCATTAATCTTTTTGCACATTTCTTTGCGAATATTATCATACATATCTAATTCAGCTCCTCATACCATTCATTCATATCTACTTCTGTATCTCCAATATATTCATGTGCGCTCCACTGCCAGCCTGCTACATGTTTATCAGGGTAGTCCTGCGCAAACCCGTTGTATCCACGGTAATCTGCAATCCAATATGGTACATAGTCAGCAAGCAAGTTAGGCCGAATGGAGTTTGTCATGTAATCTGTGCATTTCAAAGTAGAGGTATAAATCCCTGCTCTGTGTCCTGCTTCATTACAAGCGACAATAAAGGCTGAACAAAGGGCTGTGGTGTCTACACCTTCTGCAAAACATTTGTCGGCTTCACAATCGTACCAAATGCCCATAGGTGGCACATCATCACCAAGGAGTGCCAAAACTGTCTGCGCTTCTTCCCTTGCTCTTTCTGGTGTCTGAGCATGAGAGAAACAGTAGACACCCCAAGGGATACCCCTAGATTTACATTCTTCTGCGTGTCTTACCCATGTGTCTTCTTCGGAACACCCTTCGGAAATTTTGATAATGACACCCTGAACCCCTGTGGCCTCTACAGCATCATAATCAATATTGCGTTGATAATAGGAAACGTCAATTACTTTATTTGTCATCTAATCTGTCCACCTTCTTCTCTTTCGCAATCTGAGCGAGCGCACCCCTAATAAAGCTAGGGATGTACTGCCCATAACCAACACGATCAATATTTTCAACAATACTCAGTGCCTCTACCACTGCAAAGGCTCCAATGAATAACGTCCGTACCATGTGAGTGTGCATCGCTGAATCCAATAGAACACCTAGACCAATGATAAGGAACATAGCGGCCTTCTTATATAAGCCATGTGTCGCAATCGAACTTGCAAAGGCATGGAGTTTGAAGGAAGCCCAAAGGCCTGTGATAATGTCACAAGCCACAAGGGCAACCAAAGCATTAATCTGCTCATCCACACCGCCCACAAGCTGATTGAAACACAACCAAGCAATAGAAAAAAGACAGCCAATCTTTACTTCTGTGGCTGTCCATAAGTTCCATAGTGTGTTAATCATCTTATGTAGTGTACCTCGTTTCATTTTTCATCTTCCTTTTGTTCCTTTAAGATGGCATGGGAAATGCGAGCATCAAGAACGTCCATATACTTTTCTGTCAATTCTTTCTGCTTATTCATTAAGAATACTTCTGTGTCATCAATACTTCCAAATTCCTTTTTTGCAATATACATTAGTTTATCCCATTCTTTGTCTAGGTAATTTCGTAAATCAATCATGTCGTATATGTAGTCTTTCACTATTCAGACACCTTCTTTCCTACACAGTTCCCATTGTCATCAATCATCCAGCCCATACCGTCAAGCACCTTATCAATATCGTCTTTGTACTTCGGGAATCTTGTGATAACTGTGTTGTACTTTAGTTTCTGCAAAATAATCTGATATGCCAAGTATTTAGCCATTCGTAGCCACTCCTTCCATTAAGGTATTCACGGCATCCTCAAGCACTGCAATTCGTTCAGACAAAGAGGGCATCTGTGTGGTGCTTTCTGGCACCTGTGGCACTTCTGGAATTTCAGGTTCTTCCGACTTTTCAATTTCTTTAAGAATCCATTGTGTCCCATCCCAGAGACATTTATGATCTTCTGGAATTTCAGGGGGCGCTGATTCTACCATGTTACAGGGAATCTGCCAAGCACCACTGATAGGACTGCGGTCTGTGTTATCAAGTGTCTTAGGGCCTTTATACTCCCCTGTTAAGAGGTCAAAGGCATATACTAATTTTGTGTCTTCCATCATGTTTCCACTCTCCTTTAGTATTTAATTTGTGCAATCAGACAACATGCAGGGGGCTGTACGGTATCAGAGTTACCATAAATAGAATTGGAAGCATTAGCGGAAAAAGACAGCCATGGATATTGTTGTGGCCCATTCGTATTCGCGAGTGGCTCATGACTAGGAGACCCACTCAGAGAAAACGCCCCTGAGCCATTTTGCCATGCAGGAGCGCCCGCCGCACTTAAAAACCCCTGTATATTCGGTAAGCCCGCTTTTTTCGTAGCAAGGGCATCTTCCCCCTGTAATACTCTTCCCACCACATTAGGAACCTTTAAAGTATCTGCACTTGCATCATAAACGTACTTTGTAGCACTATTGGCACTCCATTCACTATCAGAGACACAAAGGCTGTTGTCCTGAGCAAATTTAAGTAAGCGTGGATATTCACTGGCTTTTACGGTTGCCCCATTGGCCTTGATGTATCCATCATTCAGCGTAGGTTTGAGTACAATGTCACCTACACGGTTCCCATCTCTCACATCATCGAGAATAAATATAGCTGTACCATCTGTTATATATTGCCCTGCTTTCAAATTGAATCACTCCTTACTAATATCTAAGTATCGGTATGACATTAATTGCAGGGGGTTGCACGGTATTTGATGAGCCATAAATAGGATTGTAAGAGCTAGCGTCTAATGTTACGTGGTCATAAGTAGTAGCAGTGACTACTTTATGCGTCCCCTCGTTTAATGTAACTATCTGCTGAGTTATCCCCCCTCTATTCATACAATAACCTGCTTCTAATATTGTACCTGCAATCACATTTCTTGCAATATTACCAGTAGTGCGAAAATACCCATAAACATTTGGTAATCCTGCACCTCTTTTAGCCCCTATACTCCCCTCTGTATACTGCATCATCCGTTCCCGATAATCAGGAAGTACAAAGGTATTGCTCCCATCACCTTTACCAAACAGCCCTGCATTAGTTGTTATGTCATCTGTCCATAAATTATTACTTTCAATGAAATGTACGAGTCTAGGGTAGTCTGCCCTCTGTACAGTAGCGCCATTGGCTTTAATGTACCCTTTAGGCAAGTACAAACTCCCTCTCACACATCCTACAGGTGTCATATCTCGTATATCATCGACAATCCAAGTTACTGTACCATCACTAATTAGTACCCCCCCCACTAGACACCATAGTAATAGAGAAAGGCACTTTATCTGCTGTTGTACCTGCTGTGACACATTCCAATCTAGCCCATGAAGGAAGATAAGATGAGTAGGCAATATCGCCTATGGAGTACACTTTGTTCCTCTTCAACATATTGAAGTCCATAGCGTTCTCCGTCGCCAACCTTGCACTTTCAGCGGCATTTTGTTCAGACACACGAGCGGCATTTTCAGAATCCTTAGATTTTGTTTCCGAGGACTTAGCATTGCTTTCAGAAGTCTTTGCATTAGCTTCCGACACAGCCGCTTTTGTCTCCGAGGTTTTCGCATTGGTTTCAGAGGTCTTTGCGTTTGTCTCAGAACTCTTAGCGTTCGTTGCGGACGTTGCCGCTTCCTGTGCCTTCGTTTTGCTATACAAAGCCCACTCTTTAGAGCTCTGTGTCTTCCCTGTGGTACTGTCCGTATCCGCCTCATCATCTGGAGAATCCGTAGCTTCTGCCCACTTCTTCGCCTTTTGATGAGATATTTCAGAATTGGTTTCCGAAGTTTTTGCATTAGTCTCCGAGGTCTTAGCGGCTTCCTGCGAAGACTTTGCGGCGGACGCTTGCTTCGTTGCTTCCTGTACCAAGATTGTATTGGCCGTTACAAAACCATTCTGGACGCTTTCCATGTAGTGCTTCGTTACGGCGTCTTGAGGGTCTTTGGGGTCACTCACGTTAATGACACGATGATTCAATGCATCCCAAAGGACTTCTTTATCACTCGTTACTTTCGTAGAAATAGCATGAGCCATAATATAGTCTTGCTGTTCTTCCTGCAAGTGGAGCATCTGAGCATCTTCTGTGTTCATGTCCCGTGCCAACAAGATAGAGCCGTCATTCCACGTAACAATCTTATCTGTACTTGTCTGACGATAAATAATGATATGTTCTCCAACCTGTGCAGGTGTGGTCAAAGACATGGATAAATCATTGACTGTATAGTCTACCCCATACTCCAATGCTGTTTCCGAAGCATCGGAGTGAAGGATAGACACCATGACAAACTTCTTGCGGAGATACGAAAAGGGGAACGTATACGTCGTTTGCGCCCCATCGGTAACTTCATATTCCACACGAGCTTTAAAGCCTGTTGTGTTTGCCACTATCTATCACTCTCCTTTTTATTTAGCTTTCAAACTATTTAATTTTGCCAGTGTGTCTATCGCCTGCGTGTAGGGGATAAAGTCAGGAACAGGAGCCAGATTTAATAGCGTCCTCAAATCCTTTTGTGTCCCCTTGCTGGTAGCCAGCCGATAGGCACTACGAATTGGTTTCCATGTCATATCCGACAAGGTATCCACAGCAGGTAACTGTTGAGCAAAGTTTCCGATATAACCACCTATTTCTTTAGGGGGATTATTGCGATACTGAGATACTGTTGTTCTGATTGTAGGAGAACCGTACAGAGCTTCCAAGAAGTCATTAAAAACTCCCATAGGTGACAAGAAACCTGTTCGGAAAAAGGCGGCCTTTGCAAGGGCCTTGTCATTCAGATAGTTTTCCTTGATGTAGTTAGCGGCGTCTGTCTGTCCCAGTGCATACAGAGTGGCCATCTTAGCTCCGTTACGAGCGGCAAAAGCGGCTGTATTGGTCATGAGAGACAATGCAAAGGCCATGGCATCCTGAGCTTCATGCTGTTGAATCATTCGCATAAACTGAGCATTGTTTGAGCGCATATTGAAGTCTTTAAACATCATGACAAGACGCATTAAAGAGTTGGTGTCTTTCAGCATGTTTCGGTTGCCTTCGGACGAACTCAATAAGACACTCTTTTCCACCTGATTCTGCATCAGATCATACCAAGCCCAGAAGGTATCAGGTCTTTCTTTTCTCCATGCATCTACATCAAAACCATCTGCAACAGTCCCTTTCTTACCATCCCACTTCACATAGGTACACAAGTCATCTTTCATCTGTTCAAGGTCTACGTATCTGCCAAGAGCCTTGATATTTGCCTTGCTGAATGGATTACGTAACGCATTGAAGGTTTCTCCATGCGCCCAACGAATCGAGTCTGTAATGGCCGCACTGCGAGCAGAGCGCACCATTGTGTCTGTCATATGTCCAAGCATGTTAATCTGTGAAGTGAACTTGCCCAGATTGTGTGTCATATCAGCTGCACTAATCAATAGGTTGTCCACCCCAAAACCACGTTTAGACAAGGCATTACGGGTCTGTGTGTCTCCCCAATTCCCACGGAAAATGTAACGTTCTACAGGTTCCCCAAAGACATGCCATGAGAGGTCTTCAACCATCTTAGAATTGGCTTTCCCAAGACGAACATCCTGTACGAATTTCCGCAAGGGATTGAAGACACCAAATACTTGTTTTAGACCACCATAGGCAATCGCACCCCCTAAGTCGCCTAACTGGTTCCATCCCATTGAGCCGCCGCGCTTGAAGTATGCAAAGTTGTTGAGAATCTTTGTGACTGCTGAACCTTCATTATAGATATTTCGTTCGTAGTGATCACGCATCCCACGGAGTCGCGCAATGTTGTCTAAGAACCACCGCTTATTTTTTTCAGCTGTGGAACTGTTGATACGCCCATCATTCCCCATGGAAGCAAGCCGCAATTCATGGAGTACCTTCTTCACGAAAGCACCATATTCATTAGCAGAACCAAGGACATTACGGACTGCTACTTCACCTGCAAAACGTCTATTCGTTCTGTTCAGGGTGTGTTCAAGGTCATAGTATCTAAGGTCATTATCAAAGGAGAAGGCTTTAACAACATTACCTTCTGCATCTTTAATATCCATGACAACACCTGTGTCCATCGGAAGACGCCCACGGAAGAAGTTCAAGTCCCCAAGTTTAGAGGAAGCACCATCAGTGTCTAAGCCATCCAATTTATCCTCAAGAGGTTGCATGATGTTGTCTGCCCATTCCTTACACTTTTCATCCCTGAAATCATCAATTTCTTTATCTGTGGTGTCTTTGATAGTGATAGCACGTTTTTGTTCAAGTTCTTCTTTGACACGTTTAACTTTGGCATGGTTAATCTTTTCTGGATCTTTAAGTGCTTCTTTTTTTAAAAAGGTCTCTGCACCCTTAATTTCACGCTGGAGTCTCAGTTCTTTTTCACGTTTAATCATCTCCCCAATCAGCTTACGAGACGTAGGCATATTGGAAGCGACTCGTGCATACTTCTCCATAAAAGCTCTCGCTCCCTTATCACCTGTGGTGGTGAAGTTAGACACAAACTCCCTATAAGCATCAGGGTCAACTAAGCGATGAAATTCATCGTCGACTGAATACCATCCATCCTCAATCAAGTTTCGTTCCATAGAACCCCCAAAAATAGAGGATGAATTTTTGCCAAGGTCAATACGGGTATCATAAAGATTCTGCAAAGACTTGACGGCCTTCATGACATTCTGGTCTACCATCGTATCATCAATGTTAATGTGTGTCTGCTGTTTAGACAAGCTGTTGAACTTATCAATGACAAGCTTATCAAATTCTTGTCTATGGGCATCCCCCTTGCGATAAGGGTTAATGACACCCATTGTACCATAATGGTCACGAATCCATTCTTTACGAGCATCAAGAATCTCACCTTTGTATTTATCAAGCTGTCCCATGAGATAGTCCTTCATACGTTCAGCAGATGGCATATTGGAACCATTACGAGATGTACCACGACGCTGTGCATCTTCCCATAATTCAGAGGCTTTCTTCGCAAGCGTCATAGACGGAGAATGATAAGCGGCCCCATATGGAGTACGAGTTAGCAATGTATTGTCCATCCATCCCGATAAGGTATTGACGGTCTTTTCAAAGGCTGTCTTTCCTTTTCGTTCCTGTGCCAATTCATCTGCACTCTTTTCATAGTCGAGAAGACTTTCAGGAGCAAGCATGTTGTCTTTCGAGAAATGGACACCATTTTGGATAATGCTCCCATCGGGATTAACAATGATACCCTGCTTTTTCAAGCCCTGATAGCGAACCGCTGTGTTGACCATGTCGAGAATCTCGTTGTTGGTGAATCTAGCTTTATCACCAAAGCCCATTTCCTTTAAGCCTTCTCTAAAGCTAGACACCAAGGAATGACTCGATTTACGACTCAACATATCATGCTGAATGGCATAACCAAGAATCTCTTCGGGGTCTGTACTGTTAGCAAGTCTTGCGGCCTGTGCAAACTTCGATGTTGTGTCTTTTGATTGAGTAGACACAAAATCCATCAAGGACTGATAGCGGTCAGTACCTATGGTGTCTTTCAGAGATTGATGGACACCAATTTCATGTGCTAAGACACCATCTAATTCTTTAGCTCCCTTGATGTTGTCTTTGACTACTACAGTATAATCACCATGAGGAACAAAGAAACCTTTCGTGTTGTCCGACACTTTGATACCCATGGAAGCTCCAAGTTTCTTTGCGTCTTTCAGCGACAATGCAAATACATCATCACGATCCGCTACGGAACTTGCAATCTTGCCTTCCTGCTTCGTGAAGTATTCCACATCATGAAGTTTGGAAGCGGCTTCCTTTGTATCCATAATGGTGTAGGGTGTCTTTAATCCTACAGCTTCACGAGCGGCACTTGTTTCAATCCTATCTGCTGTTCGGGCCAGATTAGCTACAGCAGGGTCTTTATGGAACAAGTTCTTTCCTGCCATTCCAAGGGTACGTAAGACACCCCCTGAAATCCCTGCAATCATAGCGGCCCCTGCGATACTGTCGTCTGTGCCATTACCCATGTTGGCGGCATGTTGCTGTAAAGCCCCCAGAGCGGCCATGTTTAATGTTGTGTCCCCAATTCTTTTAGCACCACCTGCACTGAGAATCTTTTCAGCAGAGGCCTTAGCGGCACTATCAATAATACGTGTGTCTTTCACCACACCACCAAGTGTCTTCATAATCTTTCCTGCCTGTAAGACCTTCAATTCAGGAAGGGCATTTAATGGGTCTAAGACAGCCCCTAAGACAGTGCCAAGGGTATGTGCGCCTACCGAATTGTAGTAAGCGGCATACTTTGTGTCCTCTGCCATCTCATCGGACTTCTTTTGTAATAGGTAATACAACTGTGTGGGGTCTTTTGCATTATCAATAATCCATTGTGCTTCTGCTTCATTACCACTCCCCATGGCGGCCTTGATGTAGTTACGGTCTGCATCGGTAATCTTATCATGACCAAAAGCATCAAGGTCACTGTGGAAGAGGTCAGTGTACAGGGCATCAACAAACTCATACGCAAAGTTACCACTGCGCTTGAAGTCATGCCAAATACCCTCAAGGATAGAAGGCTTTTCTTTCAGGGATTCTTCATAGGCTTTCTGCATCTGTAGTTTTGCATCTGCAAGTGCCTGTATTTCAGGACTCACCATGTTCTGCATCTTAGGGGTAAAGACACCCTCACCAAAGGTGGTTGTTGCCTGTTTAGGCCCTAAGAGAGCGTTGACTTCTTTAGAGAGGTCAGGATTAGCTACATGAAGGTGAGGGCCTGTGCCATGAGGGTCACTGATTACTTCCTGAAACCCTAATGACCTAGCATAGTCTGCAAGAGCAGATAAGGTATCATCACCCCACTGCAAGCCTTCCCATGCAATATCAGCACCAAGGCCCTTATAATGCCAACTATTTTCTGTATGTGAATCATCATTAGCACCTGCTGTCAGAAGGGGAGTAACCCCTAATTCCTGTGCCTTCTTGAACAACATCCCTAAGCGCTGATACATACTACCATCAATACCCATCATGTCATCGGGTAAATAGGAAGTGTAGTCTTCTGTGTCTGTTCCCCCACTACTGGAATCACTAGAACCTGTAGCAGACGCATCATAGCTTTCGCCCCCATAAAGGTTTGAATATACCTCACCTGCTACCTGTTGTCTTAGGTCAAGTGCCTGTCCTTGACAACGTTCGTAGTAATCAGCAATAGCGGCGGCGGCACTTTCAGCACTCGACAAGTCCGAGTTTGAAATCTCTTCCAATGCTTGTGATTCTGTATTATGAAGCTCCCAATCAACGAACTCTAACTGTGCATAGATGTCATTGGAATCATATCCATGTTCATCCATGAAGTTTCTGAAATTCGTCTGTCTGCTTTCATCAAGCCATTGCGCAATCCCATATGCACCATTAGGGGACGTAATATCAGGATTAATGTCCTCACCGCCACCCGTTTCAACTGCAAAGTTAGCGGCGAACCCTGCGGCCAATGTTGGTGAATATCCATGTTGGATAAACCAATTATAGACAAGGGACATATTATTTGAAACTGCCATTGTGTCTTATCTCCTTTCTATCTGCCTGTCAACCAGTGCCATCCACTACGTAACTGTTCCATAATTACTTCACCTGGAGAATCAGAATGTTCAGCAACATCCTTTGCTTGTTCTTCTGTTACCCCATTAGAGCCAACCGCTGTAGATACATATTCAGTAGTATCATCCGAATAAGAGTCACGGCTACTAGAAGTGGAAGGCGGAACATAAGTAGCTACATACTGAATTTCATTAGCCATATCAGAGCCAGAAAGCTGTGTATAGTTCCCATTCGCTTTCTCAGAGAAAGACCACGTATTAGAGGCTTCATCATAAGACACGCTGATATCGTCAGGGGAAACTCCCCAATTATCAGCATAATAGTAACTCAAGGTATTCAAGGCTTGTTTAGCGAATGTCGCCTCTGTGTCTGGAGAAAGCCCACTATTGAAACAGTTCTTAGGAAAGACAGCCCCTTTGTAGTAAGCATAGGCATCTCGAATATCGTTACAAGCAGAATCTAAGGCGGCTTGTGGGTCATGATAAGCTAAGTTGTACATCAAAGCTCTATCCTTTACGGTTTCAGCAATTTGTGCATCATCATAAGAGATAGTAGGAGAATCACTACCATCCCAGCTTTCCATACCACCAATAGACCAACCACCTGCGGCAATGCTTCTAATCTGCGCCATGTAGTTTTGTTTATCCTGTTCGCTGGTATCTTTAATACGACAATAGTTGGCGTACCCTCGAACGAGTGCATTGTCTGCGTCTTCTTCCCCCGACGCATGAGAGAAGTTTACAATCGCCCCGATAGCGGCGTCTACCTTACTGCCGAAAGCACCTGCAAACTGTCCATGATTAATGTTACGAGCCTTTACAAGATAAATAATGGAGTTAGGTACACCATTCGCCTCTACACTGTCTGCTGTGGCACTGTTGACGGTCTGTAAGACACTATTCACTAATTGTTCTTTTACGTTACTTACACCTGAATAAGTGTAGAGCTTCATAAGTTTCTGTGCCTTTGTGTCTTCATCCGCATCACTATTGATAATCTGATTTTCGTACTCCTGAAAAGCACTAAGAATCGTACCTGAATCAACAGCCTTACCACCAACTAAAGGTTTCCCAATGGAACTACCATAACCATCTTTTACAGGGTTATCATCTTCCATGAAAGCCCGAATGTTTTCCCTAGCAGAGGCAGAACTTGCTTGTGATTTGGCGGCTGTCTTAACCCCTTTAGCCCCAGCCTTAGCCATACGAGCCTGAGCGGCCTTATGCTGATTTTGAAGACTCTCAATTTCAGGTAACATCCCTGTAAGAATTTCAGCATTATCACGATCTGAACGATTGCCAGACTGCCCCATTTTAATTACATCGGTATAGACACGATTCATGTCTTTATCTTTACCATACTTCTTAATGAAATCCATCTTTGATTTTTCCATATGGGCTTTACGATACGCAACATTCAGGGTGTCTAATTCCATGGTGTCTACCAAGTCACCCATTGTCTGTGTCGTACCATCTAAGCGTGTCTGTACAGGAATACGGTCAAGGATAGTAGCTTTAAAGTTCTTAAAGTCCTTGATTGTCCCTGTGGTAATAATTTCTTTGGTGAAATTATCAACAAGTGTCTGTCGCTGTGAAGGATTCAGACCCATCAAGCGACTCTGATTGAAAATCTCTGTAAGCTTCTGTACTTGTTCATCACGAGTCATGGTAGGAGCATCATAAATGAGATTCCCTAATTCAGACTTAATGTTATTGAAGGTTTCAGAGATTCTGTCTTCAATATCGCGCTGAACATGATTACTCATCAACGTTTGCTGATTTTCAATATTCTTGTCATTGAAGCCCTGCTCAAAAGACACATTATTATCAATGAGTCCTTTGTCAATGAAGCGCTGTCGATACTTCTGTACAAAGTCGTCATACCGCTTCACTTCCTCATCGGGAGTACGTGCAGGACTATCACCAAATTCTTCTGTGTATGCAAGTTTTGCGGAGTCACCTAAAGCCTGTCCACGTAACTTGTCGCTGTATGCGATAAAATAAGGATTATCTAAGTTATTCCCATAGCCGTATGTCAAGGCCATGTCAAGTGTATTAAGTTTCTGTCTGTCTTCCTCTGTGGTGGACGCAATGAGTCTGTTGGCTTCTGTAAGGCCTTCTTCATTCATACGTTTTTCACGGTCTGTGATGAAAGACAGCCAACTACTATTGAGATTATCAGCCGCACTTGCAAACATGGAAGCGGACGAGGACGAGGGGTTAGTACCTCTAACACCCTGTACCTCTGTCAAACGATCTTGATATGTTGCATCTGGTTGCGGCATAAATTGCATTTCTGTGCCTACAGCACTAGCAATCCGTTTCGCCATGTAGCACCTCTCCTTGAAATACCCCCATTAGACCAATCATAAGACAAGCCCCTGCTCATGTCACCGCTAAAGTAACCGTTGATAGCATTGCTTGCAAATAGACCATGAGGATTGAATAAATTCATACTGTCATACTTTGCAGACGCTTCGTCGAGGTCTACAATTCGTGTCCCAATCCCTGTATTGTGAATGTCTTCACTGTGGATATAGGGGTCAAGATTTACAGGTGTGATGTCACCTGTATGTCTATCAAGTGTCTTTCCATGTCCGCCTTCAACACCTGCTTTCTTTCTCATGCTCTTAATACCCTGTAAGGTATTATAGGTCTGCATGAAATCAGAAAACATTTCCATACCTTGTGTGAGATAAGAGGGTGTCTCAACCGACGGGATACTGTTGATAGCATTACGTGTAGAGATAAGCGCCGCTTCCTTGTTAAGGTCAATTTCATTCATCTTAGACTGATAATTAGCCTGAGACTGCGAAGCAACACGTGATTCATCTGCACGAACACTACGATTAATCAAATTAGCTGTTCTGCCACCCCCTGCCAGCTCTTCGTTGACAGCGGCCTTTACAGACGCTTCCTGTCTATGAGCGTTCGTCCTGTCTTTCGTCATTGCATCAATCTGAGCGGCGAAAGCGGCCCTACGCTGTGTCTCATAGTTTTGAAAGGTATAGTTCATAGACTGGAGCAATCCCCTTGCGGTCTGATTATTGGCATCAATCTGATTCTGAATTTCAGCTCTCCGTGCTTTCTGTTTAGACAAAGAGCTAAGAGCTGAAATACCATAACTAAGCGCTACGGTACACATTCGCTATACCCCCTTTGTTCGTGTCGTATACAGACAATCCCAATTCAGCCCTACAATAGAGAGTGGAACTGGCATGTCTGATTCAACTGCAATCGTAACGGATTCATTCTTAGCATGAATGGGTACATCAAACTTCCCTGTTTCATTCTGCTTCTTACCCAAACGAGCAGAAGAAGTGCCAAGAATCTTACTTGTCATCCGATACACATATTCTTTGCCCCCAAGGTAAGACACCCTGCAAGCCAAGAAACCTGTATGATCATAATTGATATGGATGTTCTTGATTTGTGTCCTTCCTTCTGCATAGGAGCTAATGTTTCCATTGTCGTTCTTTTTAAGGTAGAAGGTTGTGAAGATAGCCTTAAACAAATAAGGTTCCCCTACTACCAATTTCTTTCCTGCAAAGTTCCCATCGAGATAGATACATCCTGCATCATCTGCTTTCAGATTTTCATGTAAGACACCATCATGAGTGACTACACAAAGACTCTGCAAAGGTGTGGTGTCTGTATAGGCATAAAGAGCCTTGAGGTCAAACTTTGTTCTTTCAGCTACATCATCATAGACACCATTGTCCATCACTCTCTTCTGGTCTAAATAGACACGATAAACTTCTGTATCGTCAAACTCTTTAATGTTTACGGAGAAGTCCATTTGCTCCATGGTAATCTGTGTTCCTCTGCGCATAAGCAGATATAAATAACTACCTATGAAACCTGCACCATAAATCTCGCCATCAAAGACCCATTTAGACCACGAGGACTGAATACGTTCTTCATTTGCAAATAGATACTTGTAAAGGTAAATGGTGTCTGTCTCCTTGTTTGTCAGACAGAACAGCACATTTTCAGCCGTCGAGGTAATAATGTCGTATACACCTGCTTCAATGTAGTTAGGAATATGAGATGTAATGTCCTGTGCATTTTTCATTTGTGAGATATCCTGAACCGTATAGTATTCCCGAATCGTCGAGAAATCCCCATGTTCAGAAGGGAAATACAAGTTCTTTCCTGCTACCTTTGGTTGACAGTCAGGAGAACTATTGAACTGTGTAATTTCTGTTGGGGACGCTGTTTTCGGTGTCAAGGTAGAATCGGCACGGATAATGAATTGTGTGTCATTCGAGAAAGCGTAAAGGTCTTCGGAAAAGACAACACAATAATTAATCAGGTTTGCTTTTGTGGATGTAATCGGAACATCAATTCCATCTGTGTCTAACAGGTCATTGGCGGTAGTCATCCACCAATTAAAGTATTCTCCTGATTCTGACATGATGATGTTTTCACGAGAGGAAACACCTAAACGATTGCGATAAAAGAAGATACTGGACAAGGTATGTCCTACAAAAGACGGAGAAGGGTTACTATCATCATCACCAACTTTTCGCTCATCCCAATCAAGAGCCTTGAAGGTGAAAGTGTCATCTGCATTATGGATAATAGCATGTGGCATGGTTGTCTTATCAAACTCAATGTTGATGTTTGGGCAAGCACATTCTTCCCACACGTTACTATCTTTTGAATACTTTACATAATAACTCCCCTCACTAGCACCATTTGGGTCTCCTTTGACTTTGACACAATAGTTATCAGGAGCCGTAGCAGGAAGCAAGCTGAAACGCTGTATGGATTTTTTGAAATTAATGAGTGCCTGATGGTTAAACCCATCGGCTGTCTGGACAAGACCCCCACTCCAAATACGAATCCAATTATCTTGATGTTCCGTAGACACACCATTATTGTTTAGCTGTTCATTGATACGATCTGCAATATAGTTGGTGTCTATCTGCTTCGTCTGGTCAGCGGCATCCCCATTTGGGCTTGTCCATGTGCATTTAGATACGCCATCAATCCAAACCTGATAGGTACGGCCATACTGCCCTTGACGAACATATAACATACTACCCTGATTATTAAAATAGTCAGGAGACTTCTTACTGGACAACTGAACTATTTTTGTATTGTTCAGTACAAAAGTGTAGTCAGCTACCGTCATGACTCGTAAGTTATCACGAGGAGTATTCGTAGCTAAATAAGCGCCGTCTTCAATGTTGACAGTCTTTTCGTTACCCTTCATGTCATAAATCTTGACAGTGTTATTGGCAAATACAACCATGTATTTCTGTTGTTTATCCCTATCAATGAAATGAACAAGAGGTTTGCTTCCTTTAGTAAGGTTCAAGCCTGTGAGTGTCTTTAGATGGACTGTAGGGACACGCTTTTGTAACCCTGAAACCTCTGTCGAGAAACCGTTAATCTGCTCCTCAAGCTGTTCAGGGAACCGTAAGAGTGGTGGCTGTTGAGACACACCTTGTACAAAGTTCTTAATGCTCTGTGAGTATAACATGGTGTCTTATCTCCTTTCCAATGCACTCTGCATCCCTGTGGTTTGCAACATGTTTGAACCTGTGTCTATACAATACTGAACAATATCCGCATAAGCTCTTGATTCTTCAATCCGTAACTCCTGAGATACATTTTCGTCACCAAGGTAACGTTCCTGAAAGAAAATAGCCGCCTCTGCTGTGATGAATGTTTTGAACTCGTCGGGCAAGTCCTCAAAGTCAATGGCTTCAATGATGGTAAGTTGTACCTCTTCATTGAAGGTATCTGTCTTCTCTGTAAGGTTGTACAGAAAATCCCCACGTTTTACATAGACCTCACCATTCGTTGCGGTAATCTTTATCCATGATGGATTATATCGAATCTTTTTGCTGTTGGTGTCTGGCATAATAGTTACATTGGTCAATGTGTTGAACTGCCACCCTTGACGCTGGATATTTCGAGACACAGTAGCAAGCAGACTCCGTGCATTATCAACATCAATAGATTCACTCTCTGTTAAACTATTGACAGGAGCTTCCCCAATGCCTGAAAGAATCAGATTGATTGCGTCTAACTCTGTGGATACAAATAGCATCTTTTCACTCCCTTTAAAAGAATAAAAAGGGGAGCATTACACTCCCCTATAACTCTCAACAATCTACTAAGTAGGGTTGCTAATAACACCCATAAAGGTAGATTCAGGACGAAGACCACCAATACCAATAGCATACTTAGCAATGAGCTGGTCGGCCTGATATTCAGCGCGACGCGCCGTTTCAAAGCTAATGTCTTTCAGGGACAAGACACCAACAGAAGATTTGTGGCAAATCAAAAGCGGAGACTTGCTTGCATAGGCCGACGGGAAAGCATGGCCATCACCCTGAATGGTATTCGTCGGGTCATCACCGCCCTGTGTCAGATGGGGGCATTCGATAATCTGGAAGCCATCCATGCTGATAATATTGGAATTAGTCAGCGTAGCGGCGGCGCCATAATTACTGTTCAAGAAATCAAGGTTCGTTGCCAGAGCGGCGTGAATTTCAGGGGTTACGAAGCAATAACGATCACCCTGCGGAACGTAGTTAGCGGCCATCTTAGCTTTAACTTCTAACAGAATATCACGGACTGCAATACCTGTTTCTTTGTTAATACCAAGCGTGGAACCCGTTGCGAGGTTCTTTTCGACGACGCCACCTTTACCAAGGCCAGCAACGTTTTCAGAAGTGTTCAGCGCTTCTTTAGCAACCTCTGCGAGAATAGACGCATCCATGGAGATTGCCAGCGCTTCGCCGAGCTGTGTAGCATACGGAGAACGGAAATCATAATGTGCGATAAATTCATCAAGGTCAAATACCAAGCAGTCCGTAGTCAACAGACCATCAATAACAATGGTACGTTCGCCCTGCTGAATGTTTTCGCGAAGGTCATCGAGGCTCTTACCACTTTTCAGGTAATGTGCTTTAGTACGACCGAATACAGGAAACTGAGCGGATTTCAGTTATCTTTACACAAGGACGCTGCCCCTTGTGTGTGCATTTGCACCCCATAGTCACCTATGGGCTGAGACTATATCTTCAAGAATACTACTGGTACTTTTTGATATATGCAATCATATTCTCTATGGTGTCTATATTTTCTTCCAACAAACCAAGAGCAGTGTTGCACTTCGTACAGAGTAGGCCCCTAAGTTTTCCAGTCTTGTGGTCATGGTCACCTGTTAGCCGAGTATATCTCGTGCTACTAAGTTCTTTACCACATATGGCACATCTACCATGCTGTTCTTTAAAGGCTCTATCATATGCTTTTTGTGTCCACCCTGTTTCTCGTACCGTTGATAATCGGCTGAGACATTCCTTACATTCAGAGCGGTATTTACCACTATCTTTTCTGAAATAAAATTCTGATAGTGGTTTTTCTTTACCACACAAGCGGCATATCTTTGTATTCTCACTCCCCATTTCGGACGGCTTCGTCCTACTCCCTTTCGGGATAGTCGTTGAACGTTCCTTACTTGTCAGCAAGGCTTCGTTGCTAGTTGTCTCTGTCTGTTCGCGAGATATTCCAGCAGTTAAAGGAGTGTTTAAAGAGAGGCAAGCCCGCATTTATATTTCACCACTCTGAATAGTACGTTTGATAAATTTACCATTCGTTACGGAAGCACGTGCAAATGCCGTGAGAGTTTCACCACTAAAGACTTTAAGGGCAAGAGCAAGTTTGTCGGCATCTGTGGTTGCCGTAGTACCAATCGCCATAGGAGTTGCAATTTTAATATCTGCCATAATTAATATCATCCACCTTTCAAAATAGAAAATTATATAGAAAAAGACACCCCAAACTATGGAGTGTCTTAATCAGCAAAATTGTATTGGCTATTACAATTTACTAGAACAATTTAGAGTATTTAACTTTTCGATACACTTCACGTGTAAACTTTGCGTCTTTCTGATACCGAGGGTCAGACATATCCTTAATCATTTCGTCCGTCGATTCATAACCACTACGGTCTACAGACGGAGCGGCATTACCAACAATGGAAGGACGCTGAGTACCATACTGTTTCACCATCTGGCCTTTGATACCTTCAAGGGTCATACGAATCTGCATGAGATTTTCACTGTCCAAGGTAGCATTAAATGCATTAATGACATCCTGATTCTGGGAAGACACGAACTGCTGAATACGTGCAAATTCTTCCTGCCCACCTGCAAGTGCATAGACATCATTTACAAAGCGAGTGGAAGCGGCTTCCCAACCTGCAAGCATCCCGTCAACAACCGCTTTCGGATACCCTGCTTTCTCAAGGGTTTCGTAAGACTGTTGACTGAGTCTACCATTATTCATGTATTCATTTTCAAGACCCGAAAAGTCTACACCCTTGCTTACTAAATCTTTTTCAGCACTATCAAGGGCATTGTGGGCTGTAGTCAACTGCTGTTCGGAAGTCTGTTCCCCTTTCGGAGCTTCTTCCTGTGTGTCTGTCTGCGTTTCGGTACTCTGTGTGTCCGTAGCCTGATTATCTTCATTGGCTACATCATCCAACACATTGTCCACACTTTCTGCTGTGTCCTTTACAGAAATCTGGGCATTAGCAGAAGTAGACACAGTGACATTATCAACCGCCTGTTCTGGCTGTGTGTCTGTCTGCTGAGTGTCAACTACTTTGTTTTCGTTTTCATCCATTATTTATCAATCTCCTTATTGTTGATTATTGTTCATCATTCCTTGTGCAATAGGTGACGCCATCTGCTGTGCCATCTGTGCTTGCATCATCTGGGCTTGCATGGCCTGATATTCTTCATCACTCATGACAAGGGAATCTGCATCAAGACCAAGAGCTGTGCCAATCTGAGCAAGGACATTGCCAGTCTTCAAGCGCTGTTGGAAGTCTGGAAGTACCGAACATGTCTGCAAGAACTGTTCAATCTTTGTCAGATCATGTCCACGGCCTAACGCTTCCATACCTGTTACAATGTGTGTCTGAACACCATCACTGCCCTGTGGAATATCAGGGAGTGCGCCTTGTGCCATAAGCTGTGCCATAAGACACTGGACAAGGGGTAACTGCAATTCCAAAGACAACAAAGAATAAATGTTGCCTACGCTATCCTCAAGCTCATTTGCCACATAACGAATCTCTTCGGCTGTGACACGTTCAGCATTACGCTGTACAGAGCTGTTCAGCAGGAAAGCGAACGACAAGTTACTCTGTAATTCCTGCTTGTGCTGATAGGCCACCTGCAAGTCACTCACCTTATTCAACTGGAAAGCCGTAAGGTCGCCTTCCTTCCCTTTGAAGAAATCCCCACTCTGTGCGTCTTTCAGTTTATCAACACGGAGCTGGGAAGAAGGATTCACAAGGAAGAGTGCAAAAGCAGACAACGTAGCCATTTCGGCAATAGATTTACTGATAGAGTTCAGGGACTTCAAATCACCATAGTATTCATCCACATAGGAACGCCCATAGGATTCTCCATCCATCTTGCGGAGTCGCAAGGGAATCCAAGGAACCTTATCCCTAGGAAATTCCTGTTCGCTACCTTTAATAATCTGTCCTTCTATCTCCTGATACATTTCAAAGGTTTCCCCATCGGCAAGATATACATGAGTATAAAGCTCTACATTCTTGTCTGGTGAAATGTCTGTACCCTCCACACACGTCTGTGCTTCTGGGGGTAAGGCGGCATAACTAATGCTGTCTTTCGCAATCAGTTCAATCCAATTACCTGTACCATCCCGAACAACCACATAGTTATTCAGACGATATAATTTAATACCGCCTGTCTGAGGTGGCAGATACAATAAACAGTTACCTGCCACAATGAGCTGTAAGACACCCTCACTGATAGTGATACGGCAACGATTAGTTTCCATGTAGTCCATGAGCTGGCGTTCTATGGCCCCCATGAGCTTGTCAATCTTTGTCATCGCTGAGGTGTCACCCTGCTGTGCTACCTGCTGTTTAGCCATGTCTCCAAGTTCCAATTTGAAGAAAGGCTCATTTGGTGGAAACAAAGCAAGCATGATTTTCGCCGCAAGGTTATTAACACCACGAGCGCCTATGCTCTGATAGGGTGTCTCATACTCCGTGGTAGAGGTAGCATTTTCATCGGGAAATAGCATAGGAATCGTAATCTTTGCGTTCTTTACCGCTCTGTCTACATACACCTTTCTATCGGACACCAATTTATCATAACGAGATTTTGCGGTATCTGTCCGATAAAATGTATTGGTGTCTACGCCGCTACTCATAAGTTAATACCTGAACCGCCACCACTGGAACCTGCGGACGAGGAAACATAGAGCGAGTTTTTACCACGCTTCTTTTTCTGATTCTGTACTGCGGCATCATATTCAGCCTGTTCCGTTGCTGTGGGAGCAGGTGCGGCACTAGGAGTAACTACAATCTGCTGGTCACTACTACCTGCTACACTGTTCCTGTAACCCCCAAAGATACCACCTGTTACAGCATTAACTGTATGCTTTACGGCCCCTGTGACACCATGCCATGCCTTAGACACAGTGTGTCCTAACCAACCGCCACTCGACATTAAAGACCACTCCTTCCTGTGTAATCACCTGTGGAACCTGTACCACTCGTACCACTATTTACATACAAGCTAGACAGGCCAAGTTTATTTCTTTTCTTCTGATAGTATGTTGTATCATCACCCATGACAGGGGCATCGGGTGTCTGAGCTGTTGTACTAGACACCAAATCGGAAGCCTTTACTGTCGGACTATAATTATCCGAGGCACTATAGGTGTGACTTCCTGCCCCTGTGATACTGGAGATAATCTTCATAGGTAAGCTCAAAATACTACCTAACCAACCACCACTAGACATAATCAGTCCTTCCTTTCTGCGAGATTATGTAGAACGGAAATAATTTCGGTACACCCCTGCATGTAACCCATACGAATATCATTGTTGTCTACATCTGCATTGATGAAGAAATCAGGAGTGTAGATAGCCTTTAGATAATTCACAACATCACGAGGGACAAACGGTAATTCATCATGCATAATCATCTAATCCATCTCCTTCAAATAAGATTCACCATAGACAACAAATCCATGTTTCTTATACATGTTACGGACAATCGGTGTGTCTTGAACCATGCTACTACCTGAGCAGATCATGACGCATTCATTGTCTCGTGCAATGTCTTCCAAGACTTGAACTGCAAAGCGTCCAAAGCCATTCGGTTTTGTGTCTATGGAAACAACCAAATCTTCCACCAATACAGGGCCATCAATCCACCAAAGCTCAACGACATTGCAAGCCAAGAGTCCTGCATATTTTCCCTGCTCATTTGCAAAGACAGCCAGTGTACCAAGCTTCTGCATTTTCCATAACTGCTGTGCCAAATCCTGAACGGACTTTCTGTGTCTAAACAAAGGCGTCGGGTTTTTATCTGCTTGATGTGTAACGGCCATTACAATAATTTCCATATCGTCAAGTGTTACATTATTTACGAGTGTAAACTTTGGGGTGTCCATAATTTTACCTTTCCTTTCTCATAATCTCCATCCTGTAAGATATGCGCCACACGAGCCTGTAAGAGTGCGTCATCTTCTGTAAGATTTGCTTTCTTAAAACAATCTACTACAGCTCCCCATGTGGGACTATCATCTAAAATACGTTCTGCTCTCACCTTGCCAATTTTCGGACAACCTGTGTAATTATCCGCTGTGTCCCCTACAAGAGTCTGATAGAGCAGTTTATAAGCTGCTTCTTCCTGTGTCACCTCTACCAAGGTATCTGTTAGGAAGTTATAAATCTTTGTTGGTATCGTCTGCATGTCTTTATCAGCAGAGATAATAATGTTGTTTCCTTTGTACTTTCCTGTAGCCAACAGACCAATAACATCATCTGCTTCTAGGGTGTCTAATTGTTCAGACACCCAATTATCACGTACCCATTGTTTGAGTGCATGATAGGCAACAGGCTTTCTTTTACCAACACGATTCAACTTATAGGTAGGCAAGAGCTTCTTTCTAAAGTTGTTGTCATCATCCGAAAAAGCATAGACAACATTTACATTCCCTGAATACTGGTCAAGCTCCAAGGCCCTCTGAATCCAATCATCCATATGGTCTTGTAAGTATGCAAGGGCTTCGTTAAAATCCACATGAAGTGTCCAAATATCATTGCCCCAATCAATCTCACACTCACAAGAGGAACAAGCACGATATACAGCCATGTCAGCATCCACAAGGATTGTGATAGGTTTCTTCATCGGCTTATACATCTGCGTCTTCCTCTTCATCCGTAGCAGGGACATAAAGACCACAACGGCATGTGCTGTATTTACGCATGTACTTACAAGGGCAAATGGTGTCTTTCGTCTTGCTAGGCTGGCAAGGGCAATAACCATCATTCAAAGCCAAGCGACCACGAATAGTATCATAGACAGTATGGTTTCTTGTCACCTGCATATGACGTTCCTTGAGGAATTTACTGTTGTCTCCATAAATGGTATACATCGCTGTCATTAAACCACCCCCAACTCTTTTGCTTTCGGAAGTGCTTTAATCCAATCACAAACAACTTTCCATTCAGGTAATCTGTGTGTCTTTCGCTGTGCATAGATTGTTTTTAATTGTAAATAATTCAATGTCATACGAGCCGTGAGTAACAGACCGCTAGGATAACTGTACATCATCCGTAACCAATTTTCTTCACTAGGATTCTGGTTGTATTCTCGAACAATATTGAGAAACAAATCAATTATTTTACGATCTGTGTAAGAAATGAAGTGTACATCCATCTTTGCCAGCATATGCATAGCGGACATAGAAGACACAAAGTGCATGAAATTATAACGCTGTGCTTCGGGCCATGCCTGTTTTGTAAGTGTCAAATCAAACTGGACAATAATACCTTTCAGATAGCAGTCATGCCCACTCCCTGCCATGGCTTTCCCTAGACGCATAGCGCGTTTCATATCCCTTTCTGAGAGATGACAATTTGTTAAATTACAAGGATTAATCCTTTTCGCCATGGGATAGCCAGAGGCGATAATAGATTCTTCAAGCCCATAGACACATGTATTATCAATTACTTTATAATCATGCTTTTTCATATTTATTGTGTCTCCTTTCATTCTTAGACAATTCCTTTTTCATCTCTGCGGACTGCGGATATGTGACATGTCCACAAGAACATGTAATCTCTTCTACATTCTTTGCACAGCCTGTAACCAAGGTACGGCCACATTTTTTACAACGGATACGTTTTGCGTACATAAAATACCCCCTAATGACAATCAAACCAATTATGTCCAACGATACCCTCTGTATCCAACTGGACATGAAATTTGAAATACTCCTGTGTGTCTCTCATCGCCTGTTGCGCTTCTTCACACACAATCTTTGCTATCTCTTCGGTACGACATGCAATCTGCTGTTCATCATGAATCCATGCCATCAATGCAAAATCGCCATCCCATCCATGTCTTAAGCCTCTCGCCAATAATAGCTCCTCTGTCGTGACAATCCACTTCTTGCATATCAAAGCACCTGCTGATTGCAAGAGCAAATTTAAGGCACTGTGAGGGCTTCTTACATGTAGTTTGCGTCTGTCAAGACCATAGAGGAAATGACGTTTCCATGTAACTTTAGGTTTCCCATGTGTACTTTTAAAATCAATAGGATAGACAAGTGCATTTTCTACAGCCTGTCTGAGCTTCGCAATAGCAGGGATAGCCTTATTGAATTTCTTCTTAATCTGCTTTCCCTGTCCTGCTGTACCCCCTATGATTTTTCCAATCTTTGCATCACCTGCACCATATAAATAGGCATAAATGAACGTTTTCGCCTGATTACGTGTTGGCAATCCTGCGGCTTCCTGATTCATAGTATGGATATCGCCATTCAGAATCGTATGGGCATATTGGCCCCCATCATACTTGTACATGAAGTGGGCAAGACAACGGAGTTCAAGACCACAAGCATCTATCCCTGCTTGCCACCATCCGTCAGGTACTCTAAAGAGTTCCCGACATTCCTTGCCATACGGACTGCCGACATGTGGTACTTGTGCGACGTTCGGTCTGGAATGAGTAGCACGACCACTAACAGCCCCATTAGGGATAACAGAACCATGGATATTCCCATCCTTTCCAATCATAGACAACCAAGCATTATTGCCATCTGCAAGCTGTCCCAAACGCTTTTTGAGCATCAAGGACTCCTCAAGGACAGACACCACAGCTTTCACTTCATCGGGAGCTTGAGGGTCTTCCTTCATGAATTTCATGCTTTCATCATCAATCTTCAATCGACATTGTGACAAGTCAACATCATCTGCATCCGTGTCTTCCACATCATAACAATCAATGTTCGATGGAGAATAACCGTAATGCGTCCGCAACAGCCATTCAATCTGTTGTCTACTATTCGGATTAAAGTCTTTATACTTCTGAACGGGAACCCCTGCTTTATAGCCAAGGCGTTTGTTGTCTCTTTTCGGTACGAAAATCTTATCAGGTACACGAGGTATGATCTGAATTAGTTTCGCTGTCAATACGCCTTCTCTGGAACGCAAGGTAGCTTCCAATTCCTTAGCCTTTTCAATGTCAAAGGGAAAGCCATTCTTTTCCTGTTTAGACATCAACCATGCTACCTCATGTTCAAGCTTTATGGCCTTTGGTGCATAATCGTATGAAGCCAGCTTTTCATAGAGCTTTACCGTTACAACTACGTCCTGCTTATTGTAAGCAAGCATTTCAGGATTGTAACAAGCCCATGCATCTTCTTCATCTCCATATGTACCCTTTAGTTCTCCTAAACGATACCCCCAAGCCTTTAGGCTATGGGATTTATACAGCTTCGAGGGGAGCTGTTTCTTTCGGATAAGTCCTGCATCCATGTCTTCGATATGAGAATAGATGAGTCGTGACAAAACAAGGGTGTCTACTACATCCTTATGCATGTCGTGTGTAATCTCAAACCACGGAAAAAGTTTTGCCAAGGTGGGAAGGTCATAATTAATAACGTTGTGTCCACAAAGACACACCCCTCTTTTCCATGCATCATATAACTCATGGACACCTTGCTCTGCATGTACATCATCATACTGCTTCATTTCCTGTGTGTCTGTATCATAGACACTCAGGCAGAACAGCTTCGTAACGTCGGCATATAAGCCGTTCGTTTCAATATCAAAGACTAACATAGAACCATCCTTTCTATCGTAACTTTTCTAAATCTTCTGCCTCTGTATCAAGATTAAAAGCCTCATTACGGAGCTTACTCGCAAGCTCTCTCTTTTTATCAGCAAGCAAACTAATTTTCTTCTGTCGCTGTGCCTGTACCTGAATGCTCCACTGATACAGTTTGTGCCACAAGGCATCATAGAATTTAATGAGCCACATCAAGACACCCCCCTTACTTTTTCAAATGGTGATAGAATCGTTTTCCTGCTTCCTTCTGTCTTGCTTCGGAGAAGTTGCTAATGCGTTTCAGATACCCAATAACACGAGTACCATAATCCACATCCGTGCTCCCACATTTCACACAATGGGTTTCTGTGTCTGTGTTGATGTAGCCACATTCATTGCAAATTGTACACAAGACATTGGTTGTCCAATACTGTACACCATACTTAGAGCAAAGCTTATACAAATGGACAAACTGCTCTGCACTCAACATCTGTTCAAGATTCAGATGGAGTGCCGAGCCACCATCAAGATACTGAACAATGTCCTTTGAATACAATTTGAGCTTATCAAGTACATTCACCTTCGTGTCTTCTACAGGATAGAAATAACTGTTGTAACAATCACGAGGGACATAAAGGCCTGCTTCCTTGTCCCATTTAGCATTTTTAACACCGAGATTTTCGGCAGGAACAAACTCAGTATTGAAGCGGACGCCATACTCAGACAGAGCGGCCTTATTAGACAACGTAAGGAAAGACAACAAGGACTGTAAATAATCAGGATATTCCTTGTCTGTCACAGCACCTTTCTTGTCTCTCAGGTACTCAAAGTATTCCAAGACACCATTCACACCAAGGGTCAAGAACTGCTTATCAATGTCCATGAAGCCCTGTGTATACGCAGGGAGCAAACCTGCCTCAATATATCCTTTCAACACTTCACGATGAGCCAACAGGTACTTATGTACTCTGTCCACTACTTCGTCAAGCTTGATACCACATTGACCAATACGGTTGATATTCAAACTAATGACACGAGCGGAACCCGTAACGACACCGCCTGCACCCAACGTATAACTGAATGTGTTGTCTGCCAATTCATTACGCAAGCGACAGCAAGACGCAAGACTATCCACCTTGTCAGACATATAGACAAAGAAGGAAAGCCCCTGTGCCTGTTCATCCGCCAGTTTATGCATAAAAGCATTGTCTTTGAAACCACCTTTGCCATCGGTCAAGAGTGCAGCGGTGACAACAGGGAACGTCAACAATTCTTTTTCTCGTTCCTGTCTGAACCATCGCAAGAAATACAACTGCAACCGATAGGTGCTTTCAATGTCTACCTGTGTACCATCTGGGTAGTAGAAACCCCCAAACATTTCTTTCAGGTAATCGTGATCAAACACACTCACATTCCAAAAGACAGACTGGTCGCCTCGTGCGCTGGCAGGCTGATTCAGCGCATAAATAACACCCTGAAATTCCTGCTTGACCTCTTCAAAGTGTTTACCAAGGTAATCTTTGCCCCACTGTTTTCGTGCAAAGTAGTCAAACATGTGAAGGAACTCAACAGTAGCAATAGCTCCACTGAAATTACTTGCAATCTGATAAACAAGATTGACAAAGGAGCCACAAAAGCTCTGCAAGTTTTTCGGTGCTTTAGACACACCGCCTAAGCACTTCGTGCCTTCCAACAAGAAGGGATACAAAGTGATACTGGCACAATAAGGCTTTAAAGATGTTTCATCATGCGTATAGATATAATGATTTGCAAGGTCATCTTCATACGCCTTTGCCATGTCTTCACCAAACAGCTGTGTCAGCTTGTCTTTAACCAACTTACGGTTAATCTGGATAGTGTCTGGTTTAAATAATTCTGCTTCCAAGCCTGCAATCGTCTTCTGGGTCACATTGCTATTCGCATCAACCTTAGAGGCCGTAGCGGCATTGGAAGACACCATATAATCATGGATGTACTTAATCTTTTCTTTTAAATCAACATTAGGTAACATTCTTCACCCTCTTCCAAAATTTGTGTGTCTCATCCAAAAAGCAAGGCTGAACAAACACCACATTATCATTTTTATCTAAGCGGTAAGACTGCGAGATGTAGTAAAAGCGTTGATTTGTCCGAGGACTCTCAAGACCACCCAAAGCCTCTACATAAGGGCCTGTCTTCAACCAAGTGCAATGCCCTTCAACTGCAATCATCTTGTCATGTTCTTCATCATCACTCCCACTATACAAACCTGTAGGAGCAATGAAGGCCAAATCACGTAGGAGAGCAATCAAAGATTCATCTGTGATATGTTTATTATTTGTACCGCCCATTACAACAATAGCGTTTGCCCCTGCATCAATGGCGTCCTGTGCTTCTTCTAAAATATCAAGAAGGGACGTTAAGGATACATCTTCTTCCTGTAATTCTGGACTATGACAACCAACACAATGCTGTCTGCAAGCCCCTAATTCAAGCGCATAGGCCATTTTATCAGGTAGTTCATTGAATGTAATATCTGTATTAACAACAGGGTACTTTAAAACTCTTGACATGATTCATCTTCCTCTCCAAGTAATCTGTGTCTGTCCTTATCCCAATGGAGATATCCTGCAAGCCCTGTTGAACCTGCAAAGCGATTCTTTAAGACACGAATTTTAATCAAGTTTCTTTCGGACTCATCCTCTGCCTGTTGATTGCGTTCGAGTGCTAGTACCTCATCAGGTAACTGCTTCAAAGTGCCACTACCACGCAAGTCATCAAGAGAGATGATTCCACCTTCTTCAAATGATTTTTCACCGCTTGTCTTTTTCAAGTGAGATATAACAATCATCCCGACGCCTGTTTCTTCAACGAGCGACCGTAACTGTGTCATTAATTTATCAATGGTCTTTCGCTCATCTCCGCCCTCATCCATGCCTGATACGGCAATAGAGATATGGTCAAAGATGATAAAATCACACTGTTCCGCTACGGCTAAATAGCGAATACGTGACAGCAGGTTCCCACTCTCAATAGAACCAAAGTGATCATATAGGACAAATCGTTTATCACTGAACAGCTCTTCATAGGCTGTCTTTAACTTATCCTTGTCTACACTACCCCATAAAATAGACAGGGGCTTTTCAACATGGATAGACAACAACTCACGGAGTGTCTTCTTCGGGTTTTCTTCGAGGAAGACAAGCCCTATTTTCAGTCCATCCTTCACCTTGAGTTTGTAGGCAATCTCACGAGCCGCTGTAGACTTCCCTATGCCTGTACCTGCTGTCAGCATCACAAGCTCCCCTTTACGGAGTCCCTTCGTGATACTTTTCAGCCCCTTACACCATGGATAGTCATAACACTGAGCTTCTGTGTCATCACTGAAAAAGTCATCTTCAATGTCAGCGGCATTGATAATTCCATCTGGCCTATATTCCTTTGCGGTAAAGATAGCCTGTATGATTGCATCTCCTTTACCTGCCACAAGACACGCATTAGCATCCTTTTCTGGTAAGTCTGCAATCTTTAATTTGTGTGGGGACAACATCCCCTGTACATCCTCAACGGCCTTTCGTCCCTGAGCGTCCATGTCAAACATGACAATGACCTCATCAAAGGACTCTAACCATTCGAGGTTTTCTTTAAAGGTACGTTTAGCCGACGTACAACCATGAGGTAAAGACACAACAGGCCACTTGTTGCCCCCCATCTGGGAGACAGTCAGACAATCAATCTCACCCTCTGTAATGACAAGCTTCTTGCCACTATGGAAAAGATTCTGTCCAAAAAACCGATAAGCAGAAGTACCGTTCAAATAGAACTTCTTGTCCTTTGTCCGTAACTTCTGAAAAAGAACAGAACCGTCCTCATCACAATACTCTGCGACTTGAACGGTTCCTAGTTGTGTCTTTGTAACATAATAGCCGTAACGCTCACATGTTTCAGCAGACAAGCCCCTAGCACGGAGTGTCTTAAACTCCATATCCTCATGGGGAATAATGGCATGTTTAGCCACCTCTACACCTTCTTTCGGAAATTCTGTATGATGACAACTGAAACAGTATGTGTGTCCATCATCATACAACGTAGCGGCATCATGACTTCCGCAATAAGGACACGGAATATGTGCCTGTACAATTTCCGACATGGCTAGTCGTCCCCATAATGTACATCAAGGGCATATTTGTTCTTAATGTCCCTCATGGTTTTGCGCTGTGCATCGGACATGTCCTTTTCGCTGGCACAACCAACCAACAGCACATAGACGGAATCTTTCACATGAGCGAGTCTATAGTCACCATAAGCGAGAAAGGGAATCCCTTCTTTTACTTCACCATTCGGCATCACGATCAGATGATACCCGATATTGAACAGCCCTTCTCTACGCTGTTCTACATAAATTTCCCGAACGGTCTTCACCTTCGGTTCAAACAAGACACGCACCATGTTAGTCTCCTCTCTTTCTTTGTACTTCAAATTCATGCTCTCACCCCTTACTTTTTCTTTTTAGGGATAAGACCTTTCATAGGCTTCTTCTTTTCTCTAAACCATGCGTCGGGAATCTGTCTAGTGGAGTATTTAAATCCATTTTTCTCCGCCCAATCTGCATAGGTTGTCTTACTGCCTTTATACAACTTCAACTTAGGATTTTGGAAGACAAACCGAATATCCAAATCAGGATACTGCATCTTGATAAGCAAGTGCTTCTGTCTGTCTTCTCTTTCAAAAATCCCCTTTGCTTCTATAATGATTCCATTCGGCAACACAAAGTCTGGAGTATACTTATGCTGTGTAGCAGGTTTTTCATAGTTGATGTAGTACATCTCATACTTTTCCTGCTTCTTCAACTCCCGTATCTGCGCACTAATGGTGTCTTCAAAATGACTTCTCTTTTTAGGTGGTCTGTATGTATACGCACCCCCATTACAAAAACTTCGTTTCAGGTCTTATCACCACACTTTAAAAATCTTCATCATCCGAACCGTCCGTGAACGGAACATCTACGTCCGAACGTGTGTCTTCTTCATCGTCATCAATGACAGACGTAGAATCAAAGGCCCCTTCATGCTTCTTAAAGCCGAAAGAGCTTGCATCCTGTCCGTTGCCATACGGAACGTACTTCAAGAGCTGTACCGCCTGCAAGCGGAAAGACACACCAAAGTTTTTAGATGTGTTGTAATACGGAAAGAGCTGATAGGCGACAGCAACGACACTACCATTCCCAATAGAACTCTTGATTTTACGGGTAACAGGACGTTCAGCACCATCAAAGACAGGAACAACCTTGTCAATCTCTTTGCCTGCCTTCGTGACAATATGAGCGTTTGTAACGAATTTAACGCTTGCGTCGCCATTGTCATCTTCACGGAACGAACCCATGTTAGGCTCTGCGGCGAACTTCTTGTTCTTGAGTGTTTCTTTAAATTCTTCCCAAATTGTCTGGGCTTCCTGCATCAAGTTATTCATGTCTTCAACAGACGGAACAAGCGTAATGCTATATTTGTTTGTGTCTGTACCGTTAAAAGTTTCTGTGTCTGCTAAATGACACCACATAGCTTTCCCTGTAATTACACCATCATTCATATTCATGTTTCATTCTCCTTTACAGTAATTTTGCACGAGTAATTAAAATCATGCCATCGGCATTTTCAAGTAATAAATCTGTGACGGCTGTCTTAATGCCATCATCAAGCTTTACATGCTTCCTGCGAGACTTAGCGGCAATAACGCCTAAAAGACACAAGGTATCATTGTCATAAGTTCCATCGTGTAAAAAGCGCATGAGCTTGTTTGCGTAGGCAACATAAGGTTTGTTCATGGTTTCCATCATGTTCATTTCTCCTTTTTGTAGTGACCACTACAATTAAATATGTTCACCTTTCTTCGCCCTTTCGAGCCATTCTTCATAGACATGAATCTTATCAAGATCAGCCTTCATTTCTTCCTCTCCGCCTTTGTGTCCTGCACGGAGCCGATATTTAAGGATATTGCCTTTAAGGAAGCCGATAAATTCATCATGACTAAAAAGTGCCTGCATGACAAGAATAGGTTCAACAACAGTCTCACGATAATGTTTATCGTGCTTGGTGTCTTCCTGTGTGTCTTCATCCTCATTGATGGGGGTAACACGACGTCCATTAACTATGATTACGTCATCACTGCCACGGAACTTTACAGCGTACATTAATCTATACATTGCTTTGTCGTATTCAGGAACCCCCCAGAAGTCATCAACTACTGCATAACCACTTTCGTGTGGGGGTATACCCGACCAATTCGACATGTCTACCCATACAGTATCATGCACTTTGATTCCTTTTGTGTTATCCATTTCATTAGTCCTTTCCTGTGCTTCCAAACCCTTCGTGTGTCCCTTCTTTTGTAAGGGAATCCACTTCTACTAATTCAGTCGGAACGTTCTCTACAAGCATAACCTGTGCGATACGTTCCCCTTTAGTGATTCTTGTAACACTACTTCCGATATTTTCAACAAGCAAAAACAATTCATCTACATAGTCACTATCAACAATCCCTGTGCCATTGGCTAATCTCAGTTTTGTTTTAAGACCTGTAGAAGACCGTACATAGACCTCTAAATGATACCCTTCGGGAATTTCAAACGCTACGCCTGTAGGGACTTTATAAGCCTTATCCTGCCCACGTTGCGGATATAATGTCACTGTGTCATTCGCAAAGACATCATAGCAAGCGGCGGACGCTGTAGCCCGATAAGGCGCTTTTGCGTCGGGTGTGATACGTGCGAATTTTAAAGACACCAAAGATTTATTGTTTGTGGTTGTCTTCCTTCGCTTGCGTGTTGTTTGTTCTGTCATTGTTTATGCTCCTTTCAAAAATAATGGAATCTTCTCTCCTTATTGTGCACCAATTAAAAAGACACACTATGTAGAGGATTTCTTTCCTTATTGTGCACCAATTAATTTGGTGTCTTATCAAAAGAGAAAAAGACACATAAAAAGAGAAATACTTACTTATTAGTTATTATTAATAATAATTAATAAATAATAATAAAGGGAATTATAAGTATCTTATAGTATCTTTAAGTATCTTATAGTTCTCTTCTCTCCTTATTGTGCACCAATTAATTATCAAGTTATTATCATTTACATATTTAATTATTTATTATTATTTTTATTCAATTAAGCAAAGCAATATTTACTATCTTTTACTTTGTCAAGGTCTAAAGTACCTTTTTGTGGAATTTCAGGTAATTTAGTTCCTTCTGGAATCAGATATTCCACATCATCCAACCAATCTTTTAAGTAGTTTTTGTTTTTGTACATCATCACCATTTCTTCACGAATACTTTTAAACAAATCCCCTGCATGTTCTATGTCTGTGCCAAAGCTATCATGAATCATAAAGAAATTGTTGTTTCCTTTTTTATGCTGATTCATAATCACTCGTTGCATGTGGCAAGCATCCATGCTGTGAATGAAGTTAGGGGCGATACTCTGAGCCTGTTGTCTTGCATCAATATCTGTGGGGTCTTTCGGGATGTATGTTCTGATTTGCAAGCCATTGAAGCGCGCTTTATAAGTTTCAATGTTGCTAATGAACTTGTTCTGCTGAATAGGAAGACCGTTAGGACTTGTCCATGCGACGGCCTCTCCACTCTTGCCAATGATACTGGCAATCTTTTTGAGCCATTCCATGCCTTCTACTGCCTTAATAACTGTAGTAGACACAGCATCCCAAATCAGCCCTGCCATGTAGTTTGCGGCCTGTGAGCGACTAAGGAAAATTGGGGTGTCTTCATGCTCTGCCATCCATGGTTTGATAATGTCCTCTTTGAGATTTTCAGAAAAGCCATACTTCCGTGAACCGTAAGCAAGGGTCATGACGGAACGTTTGCATACTTTGCGTTTGATACCATCCGTTCCAAATTTTGCTTGACCATAAGACAACCATTCAGTAGCTAATTCTTTTGTGCCGTAGACAATGCACTTTTCACCTTTCTTGTCAAGCACATATTGGCCTTTTTTGTCTTTTTTATAGTCATCTGCTGTCCCTTCCATGACATCACGATGTAAGACAACATTTACCTTATCCGCCACAACTTGATAAATGTCTTGTACTTCTTCATTCGGTACAAGATTTACACTGTAGCCCCCTACTTCATCCGCAAGAAGCATGGAGAAATGCTGTAGACCTGAGCAGGTGCCATCAAAGCTAATAGGCAATCCCGACTTGAATCCAACAGCAGAACCATCATGCCCTGCTTGATAGACACGGAGTCTTTCAAATTCAAAGCAGAAAGACAAGAAGCACATCGGGCTTTCATCACCTGCCACTTCGTCCCACCATGTGTACGTCAAGGGTGAAGCGGCACTCTGTAAAATGTTGTCTTCATTATCAAGTACCCACTTGATACGATCATCAAAGGGTATCTTGTCAAGACCTGCAAAGCCTGCACCTGCAATGTAGAACCATTTCAAGGATTCTTCACTTGTCAATGGTGAAGGTTCAGCAAAGAGCAATAAAGACTTTTGTGCATCATCTCCTTGTGGATTCAAAGCAGGGCACATGGGATAAATACGTCCCCTGTAATCTAAGTTCCATGGGAAATATATTTTTTCATAGACACTATACTTCTTTGCACAACCTAACGTGATATTTGTACGGAGAACTTTGGATATTCTGGAACGTTCGTGTTTATAGAATTTTACAAGTTTCCGTTTATGCATTTCTAATTCTTCTGGAGTTGGATTGTTCAATTTTGGAAATTTTGGCGTTTCGTCCGTGCTAGGAAGGCCCCCTAATGAACCGTGATTTTCCATGATAGACACCATGGTTTCAAGTATCCGTTTATTGACTACAAAGGGTGTAGACTGTAAAGCATTGACACAATCAAACAACCATGATAGGTCAAGCTGATGGAGTTTTTGAATGTATTGCTTGATAAAGGTATTACGTTGTTTAAAGTTTACACGGATAAAGGTGCTAAAGCGACGACTTTCCCCATAATAAGCCCCATCCCATACACTTGTCCACGGACTAGGCGGAATAACGCAAGGGCTGAAATGATATGCGTTTAAGGTCAACATGTCCACATTTTTTGTCCATGTTTCAATGAGCCATGCGGACGCTTGAATTGTTTTTGAACCACTTTTCCCCTTATTCCCTTCTGTCTGTCCTTCTTCAAAATAGCCGCTTCCTTTAAAGACCATTTCAATAAGCTTGAGTGCTAACTTGTGCCATTCTTCTCTTTCGGGTACAGGCCATGTAAAGTCCTTATCTTTATAAGCATTATTGGCATATTGGATTTTATAGTCCTTGCGTACTCGTTTGTTGATACCATCGTCAAAGAAAGCGGCATCTTGCTTCGTCAAGAAGACAGAAAAGGCATGTGCTTTCGCTTCTTCATAAAGGGCGGCGGCCACATTTGTCATCGCATTTGACAGGATAATGGCATGGTCTTCATTCTGTAAGACACCACTAAGTAAAGTGTTCAGGACTGCAAGGGTGCTCATGTGAATGAGGTCTTCTTTTTGCCCCTTGTACGCTTCTGTAAGAGCGTTTACAACGCCTTGATACGTAGGGACTACCCCACATTTTTTAGCGGGAAATAATACCTTTTCTACATTTTCTGAGCATGTTGTAAAGACATGTTCCATCATGCGTATCCCTACATTGGTTTCACTTCCCTTGCTTTCCTTGATAGCCTTTTCGTAGGTGGCTTTCATAAGTGTTTCTGCTAAATGCTTGTCTTCTTTTTCAAGCTCTAATTGCATTTCTAAAGTACCTTTAATTTTTTCCATGGTTTACCATCCTTTCTAATATGTGCACCAATTACGGGCGCTTCTTCTCTGAGTGCCACAATTAAACTTTTAGGTTGACAAAATATTTGTTAGTGTTTTAAACATACGTTTGGTGCTTGATTAAAAAATAATAAAGATAGACAACAATCATCTATTTACGAACGCTTGTTCGACACCTAGGGTATAAAAATGGCGTGTCCCTGCCGTGTTGGTAAAGACACGCCTTGAGTCAGAACAGTTGTTCGATATTCTATTATTGTATCAAACATTCGTTTGTCTTGCTAGTATTCATTGGCACGTAAGACAACATTCAAACCGTCAAAGTAATAATTATTAACTACCTTGAAATTTTTCCCCATTACTCTTTCAACAACTCTACGGGTTACAGGAGCGGCAACGTAATTCGTGCCATTAAATTCATGTTCATCAACCCACTTATCCCGTTCCGCTTTCGTCGGGAAAGCATAGAAGTCATAAGCGTTCCCATTCATACTTGCATAGGAAACATTAATACCATATCTACAATATTCAGCATAATACATAAACACCATTCCTTTCCTTGCTTCCTTGTAAGACTCTAATGGCCTTAATCAGACACACAAACTAGTTAAAAGTGCTTGTGTGTCTTGTTAAAGTCACAAGAGGTAGAATCTAACTCTTTCCCCATCCATGCAGACGAAAAATTGATAATTAGAAACTTCACTCTGAAAGTCGTCGTCTTTCGTGACAAGCTGGCCCCCAATAGCACATGAGGCTTCATCACTATCATCCCATTCAGTACCCAATAAGAGAACGCTTTTTCCTTGCAGGTGTGCTTGTAATGCTTCTTGTGCTGTGATTTGTTTCATCAAATTCTTCCATGTCATAATAGACACAATCTTCAAAACAACCATCATACCCGTTCATGTGTTGGAGCAAATATGTTAGATCATCCCATTTAACTGTTCAACATAGTTACGGATTGCTTCTTCTCTTGTCATTGTCATAATAAAACTTCCCTTCTTTTAACTAAGTGGCTTGTCTCATCAGTAGGGCGATTGCCAGTCTACCCTAGACAAGGGATTTTAGTCCCTTGTTTCGACGTTTATAAATCCTCGATAATCTTGTCTGTTTTTTGGTCAAGTAGACGAATATAAGCACGGTATAAAATGACTCCATACTCTGCATCGCCTTCTGCCAGTAAAGAGCAGATTTCTTTTAAATCTCTTTTCACTTGTGTTATTTTCTTTTTTAATTGTTCGTTCTCTTCTCGATTAGTAATTGTAGCTTCACATAACCATAGGCCAATCAAATGCTCACCTTGTTGATTTCTTTTGCGGAGTAATGTTTCAAAATCCATGTTGTCCTCTCCCTTCTTTGTTACCATATGTAGCTACATTTTGTCAAGCACTTTTTGAATTTCTTTTCGGTGCTTGTTTTCGCTGTAGTCCCTTGCGTTGATTGTATGATACTACATGTAGCTACATTTTGTCAATAGGTATTTTAAAACTTTTTCAAGATGTGGTATAATGTAGACACAAGGGAGGTGCTAATATGGATGTAAAACCGCATAAAGACGCCGTTATTCGTCTGAGATTGACAAAGCAATTAAAAGATGATTTTCAGTCAAAGTGTGACAAGTTCTCTGTCAATCCATCCGATTTGATACGGAAATGGATAGAAAAGTACACATACAAAGAGTAAAGAAGACACAAAAAGGCCCCACATAAGCGTAAATGCTCCTGTGGGGCCTATTCTTTATCTATCTATCATGTTTTTGATTAAAGACAACATTATTCATATTTTCTATTGTTCTTAATTGTGATATATCTTTATCAAGCATATCTAAGTATATACATATCTCTTCTAAATAGTGATTTTCTAATGATATTTTGAATAAATTAAGTATTGTCATTATCAAGGCTACATCAAGTTTGTTGTCTTTATTATTGATTGTGTATAAAGCATAAACACAAGCAACCTCTAATAAATAAAAATGTTGTTTCATCTTTACATATTTAAAGTAAGTCACAAAAAGAAGAAATAAAGTTAATAGAAGACACGCAATAATTATTTTGTTTACCATTTCCAAACACTTCCTTTATGATATTTTATACCCCTATCATATCATAAATATCTGTGTGTGTCTTTGTGTCTTCTCATCGTAACTATTAGATACTATACAGTGTGATTGTATCGGCGACTACAAGGATACTAAGAGAGTCTAAGAGGTACTAAGAGAGTCTAAGTGGTACTAAGAGGTACTAAGCAATACTAAGAGAGTATAAGTGATACTAAGAGAGTCTAAGTGGTACTAAGAGGTACTAAGTGATACTAAGAGAGTATAAGTGATACTTTTAAGATACCAACAGATGGCAGAACACATGTAAAACCACGATTGAACAAAATTTCAAAACACAACAGATAACCTTGCACACCCATTCACTACCCACGCAAACATATGAACAACTATTCATATATAAAACAAAACAGATGTTCGCTAAAAAATAACCTACACACTTACACGGTTCCGTGTGTACCACATAAAAACATACGTAACACACTTGACAAGCACTTTATAAGCACGTATAATACTTTTAGAGCTTGATAGTAAGTGATGTAGGGTATTATAAATTGTAATGGCCGATACAATCAGGGCCAGCTAGATTGCCATGGTGTGCAATAAGAGCGGAAAAGACTGAAAATGTACTAGAGGTACTGAAAAGATGTGAAGCGGCCGAAACGAAGGCCATACGGGGGAAAGCGGAACTCGAAGCACGTCACGTAAGGCCTCACAGATTTTTTAGAATTTTTAAAGTCCGAAGCATATCTAAGCGATTCTAAGCGTACCCGAAAGGAGAAGACACACAATGCCAAGAACACGACAAAGACGGAATAAGGGTGAAGGTTCGATAACCAAGACACCCAATGGGAAGTACAAAGCCACCATCACGATTGGAGTGGGTATTGATGGCAAGCAAAAGAGGAAGTCGGTAACAAGAGACACCAAGCGAGAAGTCATAGACGCCATCACGGAACTAAGACACAAATATAATATAGGTGATGTATCAAAGGGTGTGTCTAAGAGCGTCAAGGACGTTTGTGATGAGTTTTTAGACACCAAGGAACAAGCTGTGTCTTTAGCCACCTTGAAATCGTATCGGACACACATTAATGCCTTTAAAGAAGTATTTGGTGGTATGATGATAGAGAATGTGACAAAGACCATGATCGAGGACTATTATAAATCATTGATAAATAGTCCACATCATTATAAATCATCATCCCTACGGACGAAAAAGACCGTGTTGTCTTCCCTATTCAACGAAGCGAAACGTGCAGGGTATATAAAGGAAAATGTATGGGATACTGCAAATATTCAACTACGGCGTGTCTTACCAAAAGCATCTACTATGGTGCTTCCAACACCTGAACAGTTCCATAAGTTATTAGAGGAAGCGGAGAAGTACGCTCATTGGTATTATGTGCTTCTTTACCTTGCATCTGTTACAGGGATGAGGAGAGGAGAGTTATTAGGTCTTAAATGGAAGTGTGTGGATAAAGACACCAAGACCATCACCATCAACAACCAATTAAATACAGAGGGCGTAGACAGTCCGTTAAAGACACCTACATCTTATAGGACACTTTACGTGACCCCAAAGGCATTTGAGGCTTTAGACACCCTGTCAAAGAAAAGTCCGTATGTCTTTTCAAGGGACAATGGGACAGTTCGCCCAGTATCGGTTTCATGGCTACAGGAGATAAATACTGTTGTCTTCAAGGCCGCTCATATGCCGAAAGGATTCACATTTCATGATATAAGACACTATCATGCCACCCAACTTTTAAGACACGGAGTAAACCCAAAGGTGGTGAGTAGGAGATTAGGACACACATCTGTGGTTACGACGCTCAACCTGTACTTTAACTATCTTCCCAGTATGGACGAGGAAGCGAGTACCATCTTAGATGAATGAGTGCTTATAAAGTGCTTATATAAGAAATAGACACAAGTGGATGAAATTATAAATGGCTAAAAATAGCGATTTTACGCTGTTCTTAGCTATTTATAATTTTATAACATAAAAAATAAGCTGTCGCATGTGCGACAGCCTATTTTCTGTAGGGGCGCCCACGTGGGGCGCCCGCTCCGAAACATGTATGATGTCCCAATCAGTTTGCTCGAAGAGCCATCCAAATCCCGAACGGGTCGCCCACGTGCGACCCCTACAAAATCCGTACTACTAGTGGTTAGTGGCTAACTGTTGACTGCTAGCCACGGATCTTTTTAATTTGTTTTTCCAGTTCCGGCATGACTTCAAAGAGGTCGCCTACGATGCCGTAGTGAGCGAATTTGAAGATCGGTGCATCCGGGTCTTTGTTGACGGCAATGATGAGGCCGGCGTCCTGGATGCCGAGTTTGTGCTGGATGGCGCCGGAAATGCCCAGGGCGATGTAAATCTTCGGGGCGATTTTCTTGCCTGTAATGCCGATCTGCCATTCATAGGGAGCCCATTCTTTGTCGACGAGAGGCTTGGATACGCCGAAGGCTGCGCCGATGCGCTGGGCAAAGGCCTGAACGGCTTTCATGCCGTCTTCAGTCTGGACGCCGCGGCCGGCACCGACGACGATATCGGCTGTCGTAATGGTCAGTTCTTCCGCTTCTTTTTCGACCGGTTCAAAGTTCGTCACTTTGACGGACGGAGCAGCACCGGCGAAGTCGACGCTTTCTTTGATGATTTCGCCTTTCCGGGCCGGGTCAGCCGGCGTGCCGTGGAAAATCCTGTCGCTGATGGTAGCCAGCTGGGGGCGCGTCGTCGTCTGGATCTTGACGAAGAGCTTGCCCGTATAAGCCGGACGGATCCAGGTCAGCGTATCGTCATCGCCTTCAAAGCGGACGTCCGTGCAGTCTGCGACCAGGCCGACGCCGAGCTGAGCCGACAGGCGGCCGCCGAGGTCACGGCCATCGGGCGAACCGCCGATGAGGATGACGCTGGGTTCATATTTTTCAGCCAAAGCGGCGATAGCTTTGGTGTACAAGACGGAATCGTAGGCAGCCAGGGCACTGTCTTCGACAGCGACGACGGCATCAGCGCCATAGGAAATGGCTTCCTGGCTGGCTTTGGCCGTATCGGCACCGGCGACGAAGGCGACGACCTGTTTGCCTTTGGCATCGGCCAGCTGACGGGCTTTGCCCAACAATTCGATGCTCAGCGGGCTCAGGGCACCGCCGGCGATTTCTATATATACGCAGATATTCTGTTTCAATTCCATAATTCAGCCCTCCTTACAGCAAGTTCTTGGCAGTCAGTTCTTTGACGAGATTAGCCGCAGCGTCTGCCGGCGTAGCGCCTTCGATCATGACGCCGACCGGATTCGGTTCCGGTGCGAAGAGTTCCGTGACTTTCGTCGCCGAACCAGATTTCCCGACACTTGCTGCATCGAGGCCCAGGTCTTCCACTTTCCAGACATCGAAGACGGCTTTCTTGGCAGCCATCTTGCCGCGGATCTTCGGAGAACGCGGCGTATTGCTCTTTTCCGTAACCGAGACGACAGCCGGGAGCTGAGCCTGTACCGTTTCAATGCCGTCGTGGTTTAGGCGCGTAGCCGTTACCGTCGTGCCGTCGACACTGACCGAATTGGCATAGGAAATGAGGGCCATACCCAAACGCTGGGCAATAGCCGGCGGGATCTGCCCCGTATCGCCATCCGTCGAGCGCTTGCCCGTGAAGACCAGGTCGGTACCGCCCAATTTTTCAATGGCCTTGGCCAATACCAGGCCTGTTGCCAGCGTATCGGAGCCAGCCATGCGTTCGTCCGAGACGAGGACACCTTTATCGGCACCGATAGCAATGCCATCACGCATCATTTCACCGGCCAGGGCGTTGCCCATGGTCAGGATCGTCACCGTACCACCGATGGCATCCTTGACGGCTACGGCCGCTTCGATGGCGTGTTTATCAACCGGGTTGAGCATCGACGGAGCGCCGACACGGACCAAGTTGTTGTCCTTGGCGATTTCAATATCCGAAATCGCAGGAACCTGCTTTACCAAAACTACAATATTCATAAGTAAGCCTCCTTTTTTCGTCTTCTTATGTCACCTATTATACTCCATATTCAACAATTTATCAACGGATAATTATTTTTATTTACAGAATCTATATCTAACGTATCTTCCCATTGACAGCCCTAGGCTATTCTTTTAAAATTAAATAGTATTAAATAGGTTAATCGTTTGATTTTCCAGCTAATCTTTATACTTTTAGGAGGTTTTTATCATGTCTGAATCCCATCCGGAGCGGCGCCCTTATGATCCGCCCATGTCTCCGGACCAGAATTACGTTGAAATCAATGCTTATGTCGTCGGCTGGGGGCTGTTCTTCGCCGCCCTCTTCTCCCTGGCCGTCGGCTATCTCTGCCTGAAAATCGGCCAGACCGTCGATGCCTTTGCGCCCGTCTCCGTCCTGGCCATGGGCATGGCCGTCCTCTTCAAGCGCAAGAATGCCTTCCCGGAAACGGTCCACATCCAGGCCATCGCCAGCGCCGGGACCAACATCATCGGCGGCGTCATGTTCATCCTGCCGGCCCTGTTCATCTTGCAGCTCAACAGCCAGCTGACCTATACGGAAATGGTCATCCCCATCGTCCTCGGCGGCGTCCTGGGCGTCCTCCTGGCGACGACGTTCCGCCGCTACTTCTGTGAAGAAATGGATGCGGCTTACCCCTTCCCGTCCGGCCGGGCCGCTGCCGAAGTCCTCAGCTGCAACGGCGGTTCCAAGGCCCATGTCATGGTCTTCAGCGGCCTCCTGGCCATGGCCTATGACTTCGTCCTCAACACCCTGGGCTGGTGGCAGGAAGTCCTGTCGACGCTGACCTTCTCCTGGGGCCAGGCCGCAGCGGCGAAATACAAACTGGCTTTCAGCCTGGATAACGACGCCGCCCTCCTGGGCATCGGCTACTTCACGGGCCTGCGCTACGCGGCTATCATCGCAGCGGGCTCGTTCTTCTCGTGGTTCGTCTGCATCCCCGTCGTCTACTACCTCGGCGGCGAACACGTCATGACCCTCCACGGCCAGGCCGTCCTCCTGGCCGATGCGCCAATCGACGCCGTCTTCTCGCAGTACGTCCGTCACATCGGCATCGGCATGCTGGCCATGGCCGGCATCATCGGCCTGGTCTCCATGTCCGGCGTCGTCGGCCGGGTTATCCGCCGGGCCGCTTCGGACCTGTTCACGTCGGGCCCGGCTTCGTCAGCCGGCCTCCTGCGGACCCAGCAGGACCTGCCCATGAGCCAGATTGTCACGGGAACCCTGGCCATGTGCGCCCTGTTCACGCTCTTCTTCCACGTCACCTGCTCGCAGAACATCACCCAGACCCTGCTGGCCGGGGCGATCATCCTCATCTTCTCGTTTCTCCTCTCCGTCGTCGGCATCAGCTCCATCGCCTTTACGGGGAACGAACCCGTTTCGGGCATGACCATCTTCATGATCATCGTCTCGGCCGTCTTCATGGGCAATGCCGGCATGAGCGGCAGCTCCGGCATCATCGCCATCCTGCTCATGGCCGCCTTCCTCTGCTCGACCCTGGCCGTAGCCGGCAACTTCATGTCGGAACTGAAAGTCGCCTACCTGACCGGGGCAACGCCGAAGAAGATGCAGCAGTGGCAGATTCTGTCCATCATCGTCTCCAGCTTCATCGCTGTCGGCGTCATCTTCCTCCTCGACCACGCCTACGGCTACACGGGATCGGGCGCCCTGGCAGCGCCGCAGGCCAACGCCATGGCAGCCATCGTCAAACCCATGATGGACGGCGGTGCCGCTCCCTGGCCGCTGTACATGGCCGGTGCCTTCTTCGCCTTCCTCTTGTGGATGATGAAGGTCCCGCCCCTGGCCTTTGCCCTCGGCGCCTACCTGCCCATGGAAATCAACACGCCGGTCCTCATCGGCGGCCTCGTATCGTACTTTGTCTCCCACAGCAGCAAAGACGACGCCCTCAACGCCCTGCGCCTCAGTGAAGGCAGCACCGTCGCTTCGGGCTTCGTCGCCGGCGGCGCCATCGGCAGCCTCATCAGCGCCGTCCTGCACATCGGCGGCATCGACTGGTTCCTCAAAGACTGGGTCGTCACGCCGGGAGGCACCTACCTCGGCATCGTCGCCTACTTAGTCATGTGTGCCGTCATCTACACCGTAGCCTGCAAGGTCAAGAAAGTATAAATCATAACCACCAGTAAAACTGGTGGTTTGCTCAGGCCCTATAAGGGCCTAA
>ERZ791911.221-NODE-221-length-51699-cov-20.461970_pt1 | contig 51699 bp, 37 predicted proteins | sample MGYA00510142_ERZ791911 | MGnify/ENA primary metagenome ERZ791911 (study PRJEB30046, sample SAMN00792056) | human gut metagenome | study: EMG produced TPA metagenomics assembly of the A metagenome-wide association study of gut microbiota in type 2... | reverse complement strand
CAACCTATACTCTTTCCACTCTTCCATAAATGGGAATTTATCGAAGCGTTGAAAGCGAATAATTTGTATATTTGCACCTAAAACGACATGAGAGAACAGATGATAAAGGAGATCAGTACAGCGATGGCAGCCGTGCTGACAATTGAGCAAGTTGCGATGCTCAACAAGACGTTGATTGAAGTGGTGAACAAGTATGAAGTCTCGGCAATGGAAGCGGGCAATGACCATGGAGGAGAAAGTAATGAAAAGCTACTTGAGAAGTTCATTGCCGCCAAGCGCATTGAGGGACGCACGAGGCCAACTCTACTCTACTACGAGTCCACCATCCGGCATCTGCTAAGCGACGTGCCGGGCAGTCTGCTGAACTTCACCGCCGAGGACATCCGCGATTATCTCTCTGACTTTCAACAGAAACGGCAGTCGTCGAGTGTGACGGTCAACAACATAAGGCGCATCTTCTCTTCATTCTTCTCATGGCTGGAGCAGGAGGATTACATCATCAAGAGTCCTATGCGAAGAATACACAAAGTGAAGACCGGCACACGAGTGAAGAGCACTATCAGCGATGAGGAGATGGAGATCTTGCGCGACCACTGCGACAACAAGCGCGACTTGGCAATGATAGACTTCCTCGCCTCTACGGGCATACGCGTTGGTGAGCTGGTACGGCTCAACCGGACGGACATCAACTTCAACGAGCGTGAGTGTATCGTCTCGGGAAAAGGCAACAAACAACGCATCGTTTACTTCAATGCCCGCGCCAAGACACATCTTTTGAATTATTTAGGCGATAGAACGGATGAAAATCCAGCACTTTTCGTATCTTTGCACCAACCAACAGAACGACTGAGGATTTCGGGCGTAGAGACACGGCTGCGCAAGTTAGGCCGTGAGACTGGAGTCATGCATGTGCATCCGCATAAATTCCGAAGAACACTCGCCACGGCTGCCATTGACCGAGGTATGCCCGTAGAACAGGTGCAGCGGCTGTTGGGACATGTGAAGATAGACACGACTATGCAATATGCCATGGTCAACCAAAACAATGTGAAGATGTCTCACCGACGATATTTGAGTTAGACGCTAAGGGCTTATGAAACAATTCGACGAAAGCAGCTACGAACAGACACTTATCGCTTTCTTTGAGGAGCGATTAGGCTATGATCATCTCTATGGTCCGGACGTGGAACGTGACTACTATGTACCATTCTATGAGGACAGGGTGATGCAGAAGTTGCATGACGTGAACCCCAAAGCTCCTCAGGCTGCTGTTGATGAGGCATTGAGAAAGATTGCGCATATCGAGACCGGATCATTGGTGCAATGCAATGAGACGTTCACTGACTGGTTGCAAAATGGTATCGACGTGAGCTATTGGAACGGGAAGGAGACCAAGCACACACACCTTAACCTTGTTGACTACAAGAACATTGGCAACAACAGCTTTGAGATCGTCAACCAATGGACATTCGTGGAGCGGTCGGAGAAGCGCGCCGACCTCATCATCATGCTCAATGGCCTGCCCGTGGTGCTCATGGAGTTGAAATCGCCTTCACGGGAGGAGACCGACGTGTCGGCAGCCTACCGCCAAATACGCAACTATATGAAGGAGATTCCGCAGATGTTCCATTACAACATGTTCTGCGTGATGAGCGACATGACGGAGTCAAAGGCGGGAACGATCACTGCCAACGAGGACCGCTATATGCAGTGGAAGTCGACCGACGGGCATTATCTCTCAGAAGAAGTCGTGGACTATGACATCTTTTTTGAGGGTATGTTTGAGAAGCGGCGATTCCTCGACATTCTTCGCAACTTCATCTGCTTCAACAAGGACGAGAGCGGCGACAGCAAAATTCTCGCCGGCTACCACCAGTATTTCGCGGTGAACAAAGCCATCGAGCGCACGCAACCGGCTATCAGCGGAGACGGACGCATCGGCGTTTTCTGGCACACACAAGGATCGGGTAAGAGCCTGTCGATGGTGTTCTATGCCCACCTGTTGCAGTCGGCTGTATCACAGCCTACCATTGTTGTCATCACCGACCGCAACAATCTCGACGACCAGCTCTACGGCCAGTTCTCGCGCTGTAAAGACTTCCTACGCCAGCAGGCCGTGCAAGCGTCGAGCCGGGAGAACCTGAAAGAGTTGTTGGAAGGACGCAAGGCCAATGGTATCATCTTCACCACGATGCAGAAGTTTGAGGAAAGCAGCGAACCGCTGTCTGAGCGCCATAACATCATCGTGATGACCGATGAGGCCCACCGTGGGCAGTACGGTTTTGAGCAGAAAGTGAACATCAAGACCGGCGAGGTGAACATCGGCACGGCGAAGGTTATCCGAGATTCTTTGCCCAATGCTTCTTTCATAGGCTTCACGGGTACTCCTATCGCCTTGCGCGACAAGAACACCGTAGAGGTGTTTGGCGACATCATCGACACCTACGACATGACACAGAGCGTGCTCGACCATGCCACAGTGCCGGTATATTATGAAAGCCGTGTTATCAATCTCAAACTCGACGAGAAGACGCTGCAAGCCCTTGACAAGGAATATGACCAGCTGGCAGAGGAAGGCGCCGACGAGCAGCTACTTGAAAAGAGCAAGAAAGAGCTGTCACATCTTGACCAGCTGCTTGGTGCCGACGCTACCATCGACTCCCTCGTTGCCGATATCATCAACCACTATGAGAAATACCGTGAGCACGAACTGACGGGCAAGGCGATGATTGTCGCCTACAGCCGGCCTATCGCAATAAAGATTTACAAGAAGATGTTGCAGTTGCGACCAGCCTGGACTGAAAAGGTGAAGGTGGTGATGACTGCCGGCAACAACGACCCAGAAGAGTGGCACGACATCATTGGCAATGACGCTTACAAGAAAGAGCTCGCCAAGAAGTTCAAGGACAACGACGACCCCATGAAGATTGCCATTGTCGTGGACATGTGGCTGACAGGCTTCGACGTGCCCTCGCTTACCACCATGTATGTGTTCAAGCCCATGAGTGGGCACAACCTCATGCAGGCCATTGCCCGTGTGAACCGTGTCTACAAAGGCAAGGTCGGCGGACTGGTGGTCGATTACATCGGCATAGCCCAGGCGCTGAAGGAGGCCATGAAGTTCTACACCTCCAACGACCGCCGCAGCTTCGGTGATCCCGACATTGCAAAGACCGCCTATGTGAAGTTCCGCGAACACTTGGAGATTTGCGCCGACCTTATGCATGGTTTTGACTACAGTGGTTTTGCCACAGCATCCGACAGCGGACGAGGTTTGCTCATCAAGCAAGGTGCCAACTTTATGATGGCAGTGGGCAGGGAGAAGAAACGCAACGACTTTAAGAAATATGCACAACTGATGCATCAGGCTTACTCGCTCTGCCACAGCCTGATTACAGACAGGGAGAACTGGGATGCCACCTTCTTCGAGACTATCCGAGTGATGCTCGTGCGCCTTGCCGGTACGGGAAAGATATCGAAAAAAGAGATAGACCGCCGCATTAGGGAGCTGCTGCAGCAAAGTGTGCAGAGCGAAGGAGTCATTAATCTCTTCAAGGATGAGAACAAGGAATTCTCGCTCAACGACCCCGCTTTCATGGAAGAGGTGGCGAAGATGAAAGAGAAGAATCTCGCCGTGGAGCTGTTGAAGAAGATTATAGCCGAGAAAGTAAGAACTTACAAGCGAACGAACATAGTGCAGTCCGATAAGTTCTCAGACCTGCTCAACGAGTCGCTGAAGGCTTATCTCAACGGTATGCTTACCAACGAGCAGGTGATTGAAGAACTGCTGAAACTCGCCAATCAGATAAATTCTGCTGAAGAACAAGGTAAGGAACTCGGCCTCTCTGCTGAAGAAAAAGCATTTTATGACGCACTGTCGCAACCACAGGCTGTCAAGGATGCATATAGCAATGAAGACCTCGTAGGCCTCACCCGCGAGCTGACCAACCAACTGCGCCGCAGCCGTACCATCGACTGGCAGGAGAAAGAAAGTGCAAGGGCAAAGATGAGGTTAATGGTAAAGAAACTTCTGAAGAAGTACCATTATCCCCCCGAAGAGGCTAAAAATGCAATGGAGACTGTCATCAAGCAGTGTGAGCTTTGGACGGACAACGGAGATGCCGAAGAAGAGATTGCACAAGAAGCGGCAACGAATATTGATATGGATGATATGCAAGATTACTCGATGGCAGCCGAGCCTTCTGTTGATGAATGATATACATCGCCAGAAGGCGCATCATCCCTCAGCCAGGAAATAGAGCGGATGAAAGTGCGTTCCCTTTTTACTCAGACGATGTTCGGCTGTGAAACGGTTGAGCCACAGCGTGGCCTTATACTTGGTCAGACCAAACTCAGCACGCATCATGCGGCAGGTGATATACTGATTCTTGGAAAGGAAAGCTGCCACCTTCTGCCACAACTCCTCCGCCGTATAACTTACAGAGGCTGTCGCATAATGTGACTTCTCGAAACTCACGGAACGTTTTACCTCATTGAGGAACCGGAGCTCAGGCTTGAAGTCCACGTTTCTCACAAAGATGTCCTTGCCCGTCAGCACGCCCTTGGGAAGCATGTCAGACGGTGTATTGCCGACAGACAGTGACAGATAGCCTATCTCCGGCAGATAGAAGCGGTTGCCGGCTATCAGCTCCTCCTTGGCATAATGACAGAGCTCTGACATCACCGCCTTCACATCGGCAGGCGTCAACGTACTGGATGCCGCTATCTTGGCAGCCAACTGCTCCGTGGTCATGGCCGCGCCTTGTTGAAGCCGGACAAAGGGCCGTGCCTCACCACTTCCTACGGCGTTTTCGATTTGTTGTACCGTGTATTTTATAGACATTGTAGGATGATTAAATGATTGTTATCAGGTCATAAATTACGGCGCACATGCATAAAAACATGCTTTGTAGAAACCACATGCAAAGTTATACATATTTCTATTAATAGCAAAATGTTTAAACAAAAAATATCAATATATCATCGTCAAACAACTATCGGCAGTTTGGCTGGCAATTGTTGGCAGTTTGGCTAACAATTGTCGGCAGTTTGGCTGACAATTGTCGGCAGTTTGGCTAACAATTGTCGGCAGTTTGGCTAACAATTGTTTGACGATCGTCCGATAAGTGCTGACTATTCATGTACGTCCTTAACGGCGCGTCCGCTGGGCTCGTTCATGTTCTTGAACGACTCGTCCCAGGCCAGTGCCTCAGCCGTGGAGCAAGCCACGGAAGGAACGGAAGGAACGCTGCGGGCGGCGGAGTCGGAGGGGAAGTGCTCGGCGAAGATGGAGCGATAGTAATATTCCTCCTTGTTCTGCGGCGGGTTGATGGGGAAGCGCTCGGCAGCATGGGCCATCTGCTCGTCGCTGACGGCGGAAGCCGTAATCTCTTTCAGCGTGTCTATCCACGAGTAACCCACACCGTCGGAGAACTGCTCCTTCTGACGCCAGGCGATCTCGGCGGGCAGCATGTCGGTGAAGGCGTCGCGGACTACCTTCTTCTCTATCGTCTTGCCCGGACACATCTTATAGCTCGGGTCGATGGTCATGGCCACATCGAGGAACTCCTTGTCGAGGAACGGCACACGGCCCTCTACGCCCCATGCTGCCAAAGACTTGTTGGCGCGCAGACAGTCATACATATAGAGTTTGGAGAGCTTGCGGACGGTCTCCTTATGGAACTCCTCCGGTGACGGCGCCTTGTGGAAATAGAGGTAGCCACCGAAGATCTCGTCGGCGCCCTCACCGGAGAGCACCATCTTGATACCCATCGACTTGATGACGCGGGCCAGGAGGTACATCGGCGTAGAGGCGCGCACGGTGGTGACGTCGTAGGTCTCGATGAAATAGATGACGTCGCGGATGGCGTCGAGCCCCTCCTGAATGGTGTAGTTGATTTCGTGGTGCACGGTGCCGATGCGGTCGGCCACGAGCTTGGCTTTGGCCAGGTCGGGGGCACCCTTCAAGCCCACGGCAAAGGAGTGGAGACGCGGCCACCAAGCCTGCGTCTTGCTGCCATCCTCCACACGGTGGCTGGCAAACTTCTCGGCGATGGCCGAGATGACGGAGGAGTCGAGACCGCCGGAGAGGAGCACACCATAGGGCACGTCGCTCATCAGCTGGCGCTTCACGGCACCCATCAGCGACTGTCGAATCTCCTCCACAGCCTGTCCGTAGGAGAGCTCAGACTGAGGACATGTAACACCCCGCATCCAGTCGCGGGTGTACCAGCGCTGCATGCCTTTGTCAGCCTCACGGCTCCAGTAGTAGTGGCCAGGCAGGAACGGCTCGTAGCGGTCACACTGACCCTCCAAAGCCTTGAGCTCGGAGGCGACATAGACCTTGCCGTCGGCGTCGTAGCCGATATAGAGTGGAATGACGCCGATAGGGTCGCGGGCGATGAGGAACGAACCATCCTCAACGTCGTAGAGGGCAAAGGCAAAGATTCCACTCAGCTCCTCTATCAGGGCTGTTATCTTCTTAGCGTCGGCACCCTCCGACTTCCAGCGGCGATACAGGGCGAGGATGACCTCACAGTCGGAACCCGTCTGGAAGTGATAGTCGGGAAAAGAGGCGCGGATATCATTATGGTTGTAGATCTCGCCGTTGACGGCCAGGACCTGCTTCTTGTCGGGCGAGAAGAGGGGCTGCTTGCCACTCTCCGGGTCGACGATGGAAAGACGCTCATGGCAGAGAATGGCCGTGGGACCGGTGTAGATACCGCTCCAGTCAGGTCCGCGATGACGAACCTTCTGACTCATTCTCAATGCTTTCTGCCGAAGTTCAGGAGACTGCTCCTGAATGTTGAAGATACCTGTTATTCCACACATAATAATATAGCTTTTATTGGGTTGTTTGTTATTGCCGAGGTTAAGAATTAGTTGTAAGCCATCTCACCGTGCTCGTAGATGTCGAGTCCTTCCTCCTCTTCGCGCTTGTCGACACGCATGCCCATGGTCTTGTCGATGATGACATAGATGATGAAGGTCAGCACGCCGCTATAGACGATGGAGAAGAGTGTGGAGAGAAGCTGTACGCCGAGCTGATGCCAGCCGCCGTAGAGTGCTCCATCGACACCGCCAACGGCCTTGACGCAGAAGACGCCGGTGAGAATGGAACCTACGATACCGCCGATACCGTGAACGCCGAAGGCGTCGAGGGAGTCATCGTATCCAAGCTTGCTCTTGACGAAAGCCACCATGAAGTAGCAGACGATGCTCACTAAGACACCGATGGCCATAGCGCCGATGACATCGACAGAACCAGCCGCGGGAGTGATGGCAACGAGACCGCCTACAGCACCTGTGCACATACCCACGCAGGTGGGCTTGCCACTGTAGAGCCAGTCGATGACCATCCAGGTCAGAGCCGCCACAGCGGCGCAGAGATGTGTGGTGAGGAAGGCGTTGGCATCGAGGCCGTCGGCTGTCAGGCCGCTACCGGCGTTGAATCCGAACCAACCGAGCCACAACATCGTGGCGCCGATGAAGACGAAGGGAACATTGGCAGCGCCGATAGGACGCCCGGGGCGGTAATCGGAACGTCTGCCAAGCATGAGACACATGATTAATGCTGCGATACCGGCATTGATATGCACGACCAGACCACCGGCGAAGTCTATGGCACCCATCTGCTGGAGAAAACCGCCTCCCCACACCCAGTGGGCCATCGGGTAATAGACCACAAGGCTCCAAAGGATGACGAAGACAACAAACGAGGGGAAGCGGAGGCGCTCAGCGAAAGCGCCTATGATGAGTGCCGGGGTGATGACGGCAAACATACACTGGAAAAGCACGTAGGTCAACTCAGGGATATTCGACCCAGCCTTGATGGAGTGAATGGTCACGCCATGCATGAAGCACTTGTCGAAACCTCCTATCACAGCCCCGAGCGGCGTGCCCTGCAGGCCTGTGCCAAAGGTCCAGCTGTAGCCAAAAGCTATCCAGAGGATGCTGCACACAGCTGTTATAAACAAACACTGCATGAGGATGGAGAGTATGTTCTTTGAGCGTACCAACCCCCCATAGAAGAGGGCAAGGGCTGGCACGGTCATCATCATCACCAATATGGTAGCCATGGTGATCCAGGCTGTATTTCCGGTATCGAGCATTTCTTTTATGGTGTTATAATAGGATTAATATTAAGCGGTGTAGCAGCTCTCGCCATGCTCATAGATGTCGAGACCCTCTTCCTCAATACGCTTCGGAACACGCAGACCGACAGTCTTCTTGATGCCCCAGAAGAGGATGATGCCAGTGATGGCAGCCCAGCCGTCGATGACGAGGATACCAAAAGCCTGTGCGCCAAGAAGGCCGAAGCCGTGACCGTAGAGGCAGCCCTCAGAGACTGAGAAGATACCTGTGAGCAGTGTACCAAGGATACCACAGACGCCATGAACAGAGCTTGCGCCGGCAGGGTCGTCAATGTGGAGCTTCTGGTCGATGAAGGTCACAGAGAAAGGCAGAACAATACCGCAGATAGTACCGATGGCTACTGCACCGGCAGGAGAGACAGCGTCGCAGCTGGCAGTGATACCTACCAGACCGGCAAGGATGCCGTTCAGCGTCAGTGAGAAAGAAGGCTTGCCATACTTAATCCAGGTTGTGAACATTGTGGCCAGACCGCCGCAGACTGCTGCAAGGTTGGTGGTCAGGAAGATATGGCTGATGGCTGTACGAGCCTCCTCTGAGGAAGCACCCTGCGTAGAACCGGGGTTGAAACCGAACCATCCGAACCAGAGGATGAAGACACCCATAGCTGCCAAGGTCAGAGAGTGACCGGGGATAGCGTTGGAAGTGCCGTCCTTGCGGTACTTGCCGAGACGTGGACCCAGGGCGATAGCACCAATGAAGGCCAGCACGCCACCTACACTGTGGACGACGGCAGAACCGGCGAAGTCGTGGAAGGAAGTGCCAAAGACGTTCATCATGAAAGAACCGTCGGTAGCGTTGAGCCAGCCGCCGCCCCATGACCAGTGTGCCTCGATCGGGTAGATGAGCAGAGAGATAAAGAAGGAGTATACGCAGTACATAGAGAACTTTGTACGCTCTGCCATAGCACCCGAGACGATGGTGGCACTTGTAGCGCAGAACACGGTCTGGAACATCAGCTCACCGGCTGTGGGCAGTCCGGCGGCGTTGTGATACCAGGAGAAGTCGCCGAAGTTGGGCATACCCATGAATCCGGCGCCGTCGTTGCCGAACATGATGCCGAAACCTACAAACCAGAACAATACGGAACCGATCATGAAATCGACGAAGTTCTTGAAGAGTATGTTGGCGGTGTTCTTACGTCTTGTGAATCCAGCTTCACACAGGGCAAATCCCGGCTGCATGAAGAATACCAGCATTGCGGCTAACAGCAGCCACACGGTATCTACAGATATAGATAAATCCTGAATAGTCATAAATGCAAAATTTTAGATTAATGTTTCAACTCTTCTTCGTCCCTTCATTCCAAGGGAGGCTTATTTCTCCTGCTCCGCATTATACAGTGCGATGTCGCCACGCTCACCAGTGCGTATACGGATGGTGTCCTCAACAGGAATGATAAAGATACGTCCGTCACCGACCTCACCGGTCTTGGCAGCCTTCTCGATGGCTGCTACGGTCTTCTCGACATTCTTGTCACGAACGACAATATTCATCAGCACACGCTCAATGCTACTCGTAGAGTACATCACGCCACGGTAGATACGATCCTGTCGCATCTTACCCTCACCACGAACATCATAGTAGCTGAACCACTCGATGTCGGCTGCAAGAAGAGCTTCCTTTACTTCCTCAAACTTCGTCTTGCGGATTATAGCTTCAATTTTCTTCATGCTTTCTCCTTTTTAAACGTTAACAATCATTTCTTTTTATCGTTTCCTCTTCCATTTTGTAAGCTTACGGCTGCAAAATTAATCAAAATGTCAGAACCAAACGCCAAATAATAGCAAAATGATTTAAGCAAAGTTGCGCTATCGTCAGACTGTAAGCTACGACAAGTCTCAGCATTACAATTTGCACACTATTTAAGCCTTTTTACTTACAATTTGTACTTTTTGCGCAAAAGCAATGAGATTTTATGAATAAAATTTTCTACTTACTGACATTTTGTTGTATCTTTGCAACGTCAAAAGGACAAAACGTCAATACAAAAGAAATAGAACGTAACAAAATGTCATCAACCATTCCTTTCACCAAGATGCAGGGAGCCGGCAACGACTATATATATGTAAATACATTATTATATAGTGTCCCTGACCCTGAAACTACCGCCATCAAATGGAGCGACCGCCACTTCGGCATCGGCTCCGACGGACTGGTTCTCATCGGTGCTCCCCAGGACGCGGCGAAGGCCGACTTCCGGATGCGCATCTTCAACGCTGACGGCTCTGAAGCCAAGATGTGCGGCAACGCCAGCAGATGCATCGGTAAATATGTTTATGAGAAAGGACTCTTCCACGGTGACACCGTCCGACTGGAGACGGCATCGGGGATAAAGATTCTCAAACTGCATATCGAGGATGGAAAGGTGGAGAGCGTGACCGTAGACATGGGCGAGCCGCAACTCGACGTTCCGGCACAGTTCACAGGCCACGAGCCACAGATGACATCCACGCTCCTTGACAATATTGAGACCCTCGGCAATGGCGCCAAAGCGGAGCAGTTCGTCTCCATGGGCAATCCCCACTACGTCTCCTTCGTGAAGTCCATCGCTGATGTCGCCCTCACGGAAGAGGGTCAGCGCCTGGAGCGCGACGCCGCCTTCCCGGAGCGCTGCAACATCGAGTTTGCCGAGAAGAAGGAGAGCGCCGACAGCAGTGTCACCACCTTCCGCACACGGGTCTGGGAGCGCGGCAGCGGCATCACAATGGCCTGCGGCACAGGAGCCTGCGCCACGGCAGTAGCAGCAGCGGCTCTCGGCATCGCAGCCCGAAAGAGCGACATCGTCATGGACGGTGGAACGCTGCACATAGAATGGAACCAAGCCGACAACCACGTCTATATGACGGGCCCGGCAGCCTTCTCTTTCGAGGGAGAGGCAGAACTATAAGATAAGATAAAACAACACAACAAACAACGATAAAAGAATGGCATTAGTAAACGAATATTACCTCAGGCTTCCCGGCAGCTATCTTTTTGCCGATGTTGCCAAAAGAGTAAACGCATACAAAGTATCGCACCCCAAGGTCAGGGTCATCTCATTAGGTATCGGCGACGTCACACGCCCGCTGGCCCCGGCCGTGATAGAGGCCATGCACAAGGCTGCTGACGAAATGGCCGTCAAGGCCACCTTCCGCGGCTACGGACCGGAACATGGCTACGACTTCCTCCGGGAGGCTATCATGAAGGGCGACTTCCTCACGCGGGGCATCCACCTCGACAAAGACGAGATTTTCGTCAACGACGGTGCCAAGAGCGACACCGGAAACATCCAGGAGCTCCTCAGATGGGACAACAGCGTGGCCGTCACCGACCCCGTCTATCCTGTCTACATCGACTCCAATGCCATGATAGGGCGCGCGGGAAAGTTTGAGAACGGACGGTGGAGCGACATCACCTACCTTCCCTGCACAGCGGAGAACAACTTCACACCCGCACTACCCGACCATCGTGTGGACATGATATACCTCTGCTACCCCAACAACCCCACGGGAACGGTGCTCACCAAGGAAGAGTTGCGCAAATGGGTCAACTTCGCATTGAAAAACGATGCCGTACTCTTCTACGATGCTGCCTATCAGGCTTATATCCAGGACCCGTCGATTCCCCACAGCATCTACGAGATAAAAGGAGCCAGGAAGTGCGCCATCGAGTTCCACTCCTACTCCAAGACGGCAGGCTTCACAGGTGTGAGATGCGGATACACCGTCATTCCTAAAGACCTCACCGTGGCAGCGCTGACCAGCAACGAGCGTGTGCCGCTGAACAAGCTCTGGGAGAGACGCCAGTCGACAAAGTTCAATGGCACTTCCTATATCTCACAGCGCGCCGCCGAGGCTACCTACACCCCTGAGGGCCACAAGCAGACGCGCGAGACCATCGCCTACTATATGGAGAACGCCCGCATCATGAGGGAGAACCTCATCAAGCATGGCTACAAGGTCTTCGGCGGTGAGAATGCCCCCTACCTCTGGGTGAAGACACCGGAGGGGCAGGACAGCTGGAAGTTCTTCGACACCCTGCTCTACGGCTGCGGCGTGGTCTGCACACCGGGCGTAGGCTTCGGTCCTTCGGGAGAGGGATATTTCCGGCTGACAAGCTTCGGCAACCGTGAGGACGTCGAAGAGGCTATGGAGAGAATAGCATCACTGTAGCGTGAATAGCGTTGCTTGAGAAAGGAGAGAGAGAAAAAGAACGTTCTGCAGAATAACATATGAGTATTAACCGGCATTGAGGCTGGCGGGCAACCACAAGGTCTCAGGCATTAATTCAGAAAGCTATGAAGAACAAAGTAAAAGGTTTCGCAATGTTGGCAGCAGCCCTTGTGGCGCTTCCGGCTTGCGCTCAGGACAACGTAGAGGGAACGATAGCTGCCGACTTCGTCAACCAGTATATCTGGCGTGGTCAGGAATTAGGCGATGTCAGCGTACAGCCTACCTTAGGAGTGGCTTACAAAGGCTTCTCTCTGACAGGCTGGGGAAGTGTAGGCATCTCTGACAATGACGATACCAAGGAGTTTGATCTCACTGCCGCCTACACCACAGGCGGATTCCATGTAGGTATCACAGACTATTGGTTCAATACACCTAATAGTAAGTATTTCGCTTATGCTGCTCATGAGACCAGCCATGTCTTCGAGGGTAACATCGGTTACGACTTCGGTCCTGTGGCTTTGAACTGGTATACCAACTTCGCCGGTAACGACGGCTATACCAAGAAAGGCAAGCGCGCTTACTCTTCCTATGTCGAGGCTACCGCTCCCTTCAAGCTTGCTTCCTTAGACTGGACAGCAACAGTGGGTGCCGTACCTTACTACACAACGTTCTACGGCAAGGCCAACGGCTTCGCCGTCACCAATGTCTCACTGAAGGCCTCCAAGGACATCCGGGTCACCGACAGCTGGTCGATACCTCTCTTTGCTGCCATCAACACCAACCCCTCAACGCAGAAAGCCTACTTCGTAGTGGGATTCACACTGAGACCATAAAGCCCCACCCGTCACGGCCAAAGGCCGTGACACCCTCCCCCTAAGGGGAGGGAAAGATATGAAGAAGCCATTCTAACAAAACGAGAGACTTTCAGAATGAGAGACTTTCAGAAGATGAGAGACTTTCAGAATGAGAGACTTTCAAAGGTATATGGAATATTGTAAAAGAGAGAATTGACAAGACGGAACAAGAACGTCTGGCTAATGAATGACGACTTCCTGTCTTTCCCTGGGACTTGACAGAGCATAACGACGAGATAACAAACTGAATAATAGACAACAAACAAAGTAATAATTCCGCATTTCCGCCACGGCTTCCACAAAGGCCGCCGGGATGCACAAAACACTTATTATGACCAATCAAAGATTCGATGCAGTAGCCTGCGCTTCCAAGAAGAAGCCTGTAGAGGTTGTAGCGCCCGTCGAGCGCCCCTCTGAGTATTATGGCAAGAAGGTCTTCAACCGTGCCAAGATGTACAAGTATCTGCCGGCTGACGTCTACCAGAAGCTTATCGACGTTATCGACAATGGTGCCGAGCTCGACCGCTCCATCGCCGACGCCGTAGCCAAAGGCATGAAGCAGTGGGCCGACGAGAATGGTGTTACCCACTACACACACTGGTTCCAGCCGCTTACCGAGGGCACAGCCGAGAAGCACGACTCCTTCATAGAGCATGATGGCAAGGGCGGCATGATAGAGGAATTCTCCGGAAAGCTCCTCGTACAGCAGGAGCCGGATGCCAGCTCCTTCCCCTCCGGTGGTATCCGTTCCACTTTCGAGGCTCGCGGCTACTCTGCATGGGATCCTACATCACCGGTGTTCATCATCGACGACACCCTCTGCATTCCTACCATCTTCATCTCCTATACCGGTGAGGCCCTCGACTACAAGGCTCCGCTGCTCCGTGCCCTGCACGCCGTCAACGTTGCTGCCACCAATGTCTGCCATTACTTCTATCCTGACGTGAAGAAGGTCATCTCCAACCTCGGTTGGGAGCAGGAGTACTTCCTCGTCGACGAGGACCTCTATGCCGCCCGTCCTGACCTTATCCTCACAGGCCGTACCCTCATGGGCCACGAGAGTGCTAAGAACCAGCAGATGGACGACCACTACTTCGGCACCATCCCTGAGCGCGTGCAGGCCTTCATGAAGGACTTGGAGATTCAGGCTCTTGAGCTCGGCATCCCCGTTAAGACACGCCATAACGAGGTGGCTCCTAACCAGTTTGAGTGTGCTCCTATCTTCGAGGAGACCAACCTCGCCGTCGACCACAACATGCTGCTGATGTCACTCATGAAGCGTGTGGCCCACAAGCATGGCTTCGAGGTGCTGCTCCATGAGAAGCCTTTCGACGGCATCAACGGTTCCGGTAAGCATAACAACTGGTCACTGTCTACCGACACAGGCATCCTGCTCCACGGACCTGGCAAGACCAAGGAGGACAACCTCCGCTTCGTCGTCTTCACCGTTGAGACCCTCATGGGTGTCTACAAGCACAACGGCCTGCTGAAGGCCTCCATCATGGATGCCGGCAACGCCCACCGCTTAGGCGCCAACGAGGCACCTCCAGCAATCATCTCTTCCTTCCTTGGCAAGACCGTCAGCGACGTCTTAGAGCATATCATGAAGTCCGACAAGGACGCCCTCGTCATCAAGGGTAAGGAAGGTGTTGAGATTGATATTCCTGAGATTCCAACCATCCTGCGTGATAACACCGACCGTAACCGTACAAGTCCATTCGCCTTCACCGGCAACCGCTTCGAGTTCCGTGCTGTAGGTTCTTCCGCTAACTGCGCCAGCGCTCAGATTGTGCTGAACACCGCTGTCGCCGAGGCCCTGACAAGCTTCAAGGAGCGTGTCGACGCTCTCATCGCTAAGGGCGAGGACAAGTTCGCCGCTATCCTGAGCGTCGTCAGAGACGATATCAAGACCTGCGCTCCTATCCACTTCGATGGCAACGGCTACTCCGACGAGTGGGTGGCAGAGGCTGAGAAGCGCGGACTCGACACTGAGAAGTCAGCGCCGAAGATCTTCGACCGCTATCTCGATCCTGAGAGCGTCAAGATGTTCGAAAGCGAGAACGTCTTCTCTGAGAATGAGCTCAAGGCACGTAACGAGGTGAAATGGGAGACCTACACCAAGAAGCTGCAGATTGAGGCTCGTGTCCTGGGTGACCTGTCACTGAACCATATCATCCCCGTGGCTACACACTACCAGTCCATGCTCGGCAACGACGTGCAGAACCTCGTGAACATCTACGGCGCTGAGAAGGGCAAGGCCCTTGCCGACCGTATCCTGAAGATTATCGAGCAGATTTCTGAGCGTACGGCAACCATCGAGAAGGACGTCGAGGATATGGTCAACGCCCGTAAGGTGGCCAACAAGATTGAGGATGCACGCGAGAAGGCCATCGCCTACCACGACACCGTGGAGACATGGTTCCAGCCCATCCGCTACCAGATTGACAAGCTCGAGCTCGTCGTTGCTGATGAGCTCTGGACACTGCCGAAGTACCGCGAGCTGTTGTTCATCCGGTAATCAACGCAAATTGTTGTTCATTCGATAATAAATAAGAGTCCCCGACCGCATCATTAACGGTCGGGGATCAGATAGAAAAGGATTAAGTTTAACCTTAATTACCGACAATCTATTTCTTTTATTGGTTGTTTAAGTTAGGGCGGGGTGACATCGTGATGATGGGGCTCCGCCTCTTGCGTTTCTTACCTTATAATGCTACTGATCTTGCGGCAACATAAAATAAAAAACGGCACATAAACCATCATAAAGCGGAAAAAGATAAACTGCAGAACCGAAAAAGTCGTAACTTTGCAGCAGAACGACAAAACAGAAACCATGGAGAATATCATCACATACTTCAAGAAACTGATTCATCGGTATAAGGACACTGAGCAGGAGCCGGGCAGCGAACTAACATCACAAGGCAAGAATGTGGCCCTCGTCCTGGGTGGCGGTGGTGCCCGCGGCTATGCACAGATAGGTGCCATCGAGGTCCTCTTAGAGCACGGCTACCATATCACATCCGTAGCTGGCACCTCCATGGGCGCCCTTGTCGGTGGACTCTATGCCGCCGGAAAGCTCCAGGAGCTCAAGGAGACCGTGTTAGCTGTCAACCGCAAGCAGGTGCTCTCACTCATCGATGTCTCGTTAGGTCTCGACCATATCGCCACAGGCCAGAAGCTCAGTGCCCTCCTCGACGACATGACGGGGAGCGTGCACATCGAGGACCTGCCGATACCGTTCTGCTGTTCGGCATCAGATCTCGTCGGCGGCAAGGAGTATGTCTTCAACACTGGCCTGCTGAGTCATGCCATCCGCGCCTCTATCTCCATCCCCGGCATTTTCTCTCCTGTGCGCATGGGCGACATGGTCCTCGTCGACGGCTCTGTCCACAACACGCTGCCGCTGAACCGCGTGGAGCGGCATGAGGGCGACCTGCTCATCGCCGTCAACCCCAGCGCCCCCGACTCCAAACCTTTCCGGAGCATGTTGCAGGAAAACAATAGAAAGGACAGCGAAAGAAAAGGCGAGCCTGCGGACAGAAGCAACAACAGTACCGCGGACAAGCCGAAGAACCTCTGGACAAGAATCAAAAACAGCATACCCTTCCCTGGCTTCCAACTCTCCGACAATGTCGTCCGCCTGGCTTTGCGCGTTGCAGAAGTGTCAGTACAAAACAATACGCAGATGTCGATGGCCCTCAACCCGCCCGACATCTGCGTCAACATCCCCACCAACCTCTACGGTCTCCTCGACTTCGACCGCGGCGAGGAAATCATCGACTACGGCAGAAAGGAGATGGAGAAGGCGTTAGGTGGTAGGTGACACCCACTACCCGCAATGGAAGTATTTCTTCACGAGGATAGCTATCTCACGGCGGTCGTCCTTGATGTCCTGGCGGAGGGTACGGTCCTTGTAAGAACGCAGCTCATGGATGATGCCGTCAATCATCGCCGGTGCAAAGACGTGATAAGCCTCATAGGCCGTGCGCTGCGCCTCCAAGCAGTCGGCAGAGGCAGCACAGCTGTCAGGCAGTTGGCGCAGCTGAGCCAGACGGGCAGCATGAGCCGCATCGTTGATGTCGCCGTCGACAAATGTCTTCTCCGCCACTTCCAAGGCATCCTTCATCTCAAAGCCATGACGACAGGCCACACAGAGCGCCGCGATATACTGGTAGACATCGGCTGACCCGTCACCGGACCGCAGCTCGAAGGTCTGCTTCACGCTGCCCCGCTCCTCATAGGGAAGCTCTTCCTCCAAGGGATTAGCGATATGGCTCATGTCCACTCCCGATGTCCAGCCCAGGGGCACTCGGACCAGAGCCGACCGGTTGCTCATCCCCCAGCAGACATTGGTGGGCGCCTCCTGATGCGGCACCAGCCGGAAGTAGCTCGTGGGAATCTTGTTGCCGAAAGCCGTGAGACTCGGCGCCAGCGCCATGCACCCCGCGATGGCCTTGCGCGCATTGTCGTTGAGCTTACCGCGCGTGAGCAGCATGTTCTTGCCGTTTTTCATCAGCCGCATATGAATATGCAGGCCTGAGCCCGCCTTCCCCGTCGTTATCTTTGGGGCGAAGGTGACATTGAGCCCCTCGCGCCATGCTAAGTTTCTGATGACCCATTTGGCGATAATCAGCTCGTCGGCAGCCTGCATGGCCGGAACGGGCAGGAACTCTATCTCGTTCTGCTCATAGAGCAGGCCGTCCTGCTCGAAGTTGCCCACCTCAGAGTGTCCGTATTTGATATGCCCGCCTGTCCTGGCGATATATTCCATGCACTTCTGTCGGAAGGCTCCCATCTTCGCATAGGGCGCACTCTCATGATAGCCGTGCTGGTCACGGGCCTTGAAGTCGTCCTCAGCCTCTTTGATGACATAATATTCCAGCTCTCCCATAGCCTCGAAGTCCATCCCCGTGACAGCGCGGAATGACTCCACGGCTTTGCGCAGCGTGTGCTCCGGTGACGATTCCAAAGGCTGCCCGTGCTTATTGAAGAACGAGCAGAGCATACAGAGCACCGGTTCCTCGCTGAAGGGGTCGAGGAAAGCCGTACTGTAGCGTGGCAGGACATAGAGGTCGGAACTCGACGCGTCGATGAACGGGAAGAGGCTGGAACCGTCGACGCGCTCCCCACACGACAAGATGGTGTTCAGGTACTCCAGGTCGGAAAGCACGAAGTTCAGCGTCTTCACACGACCGTCCCCACCGGGGTAAAGAAAGTTGACAAGACGTATGTTGTTTTTCCGCACGAAACGCAGGATGTCCTCGCGTGTGATGTCAGCGGGCGCCTTTTGCAGTTCATCAACAACTGCATTGGCATTCATAATAAGTTGTGAGTTATCCATGGCTCAAGATGATTAATAGGTTTTGATGTCGCAAAGATATGCAATATTTATTGAACAAGCTGCTATTAATCGTTAATAGTTATTATTTTTACTTGTTTTATGCCGATATGTCCACAGAAATTATAAAGACTATTAAAGTATTCGAAAAATCCGCTCGCTGTATGTAATCTTTTCGTAACTTTACATCAAATTCAAAACCAACCTATGCATGATATATATTGACACTACCAAGATCGTTCTTCCCGCTGAAGTACCGGCCTATCTCTCCGTAGAGGAGTTTGCAGCCCGTTATCTTCCACCCGCCGATTACTTCTTTATGTGGCAGGTGAAGCCCTCTGTCATCTTCGGGCGCAACCAGGTCTTCGAGAATGAAGTAAACATCGAATACTGCCGCGCGCACAACATCATGATGTGCCGTCGCAAGAGCGGAGGCGGCTGTGTCTATGCCGACATGAGCAATGTCATGCTTTCCTATATCACCCCCGACGACAATGTCGACGAAACCTTCCACCGCTACCTTGAGATGATCTGTGAGACGCTGTCCACGATAGGCCTCGACGCCCACCCCAGCGGTCACAACGACATCCTGCTCTCCCCCACTGCCCACAAGGCCTCCAATGCCGAGAGCCCCGTCGGTGCCAAAGTCTCCGGCAACGCCATCTACCATATCCCCGGGCGCATCATCGCCCACGGCACCCTGCTCTACGACACCGACATGGAGCACATGCTCAACGCCATCACGCCCTCGCACGAGAAGCTGTCGAAGCATGGCGTGGAGAGCGTCCGGCAGCGTATCTGCCTTCTCAAGGACTACACTTCCCTACCCCTCGACGACATCAAAGACCGCATCCGCCAGCATCTCTGCGACTCCGTCTACACCCTCAGCGAAGACGACTTGGAGAAGGTCAACGAGATACGGAAGACTTATCCCGTATATTAGCATTCTCTTGTGGAGCGCTTGCAGCTCAGACCTTAGCAGCCTTCACATTATTATATTACCAACGCCAAATCACGATATCTATGAAACAAACCTGCCTGCACGACCATCATGTGGCCCTTGGTGCCCTGATGCAGCCTTTTGGAGGCTTCGACATGCCCATCCAGTATTCTTCTATCATCGACGAGCACAACGCCGTGCGCCACCATTGTGGTGTCTTCGACGTCTCTCACATGGGCGAGGTCATCGTTACCGGCCCCGATGCCGAGCGCTTCGTCAACCACATCTTCACCAACGACATCTCCTCCATTCCCGCGGGGAAAGTCATGTACGGCATGATGTGCTACCCCGACGGCGGCACCATCGACGACACCTGTATCTGCCGTATCAGCGACAACGAGTTCTTCCTCACCATCAACGCGGCCAATATCGACAAAGACAATGCCTGGATTGGCGACAACGCCAAAGGCTTCGACATCCATATCGACTATGCCAGCGACCGCTACGGGCAGCTTGCCATCCAGGGCCCTGAGAGCGAGCAGGTCGTAGAGACTGTCTTAGGCATCCCTTGCCACAGCCTCAACTTCTACGAGTGCCTCCCCGACCCGCTCGGCGAAGGAACGGGCGTGGAGAAGCTCATCTCCCGCACCGGCTACACCGGCGAGGACGGCTTCGAGATCTATGGCTCCCCGGAGTATATCATCTCCTGCTGGGAGAAGCTCATGGCCGCACATGTCACGCCCTGCGGCCTTGGCTGCCGCGACACCCTGCGCTTCGAGGTCGGACTGCCCCTCTACGGCGACGAGCTTTCTGAGAAGATCTCCCCCGTCATGGCCGGGCTCTCCATCTTCGTGAAGTTCGACAAGCCGGAGTTCATCGGCAAGGAGGCCCTGCTGAAGCAGAAGACGGAAGGCGTCAGCGAGCGCCTCCGTGGCATCGAGCTCGACGCCCACGCCGTGCCGCGTCATGGCTACACCGTCCTCAAAGACGGCAAACCCGTAGGCACCGTCACCACCGGCTACCGCCTCATCTCCGTAGACAAGAGCTGCGCCGTGGCTCTCGTCGACAGCGCCCTCAAGCTCGGCGACAGAGTGGAGATACAGATTCGCAAGAAGACTTTCCCGGGCACCATCGTGAAGAAGAAGTTCTACGACAAACACTATAAGAAATAAACTACCATCGAATAACAAACTAAAAAGATAAGGACTATGGCTAAAACAATTGACGGACTCTATTATACTGAGTCACACGAGTATGTACGTGTAGACGGCGACGCCGGCTACGTAGGTATCACCGACTACGCCCAGCAGCAGTTGGGCAATATTGTCTATGTCGACATGCCGGAGGTCGACGACGAGGTCACCGCCGGCGAGGAGTTTGGCGCCGTAGAGAGTGTCAAGGCAGCCTCCGACCTCAACTCCCCCGTCAGCGGCACCGTTGTCGAGGTCAACGAGGCCCTCGAAGACCATCCCGAGCTCATCAACAAGGACGCTTTCGCCAACTGGATTATGAAAGTCAACCTCTCCGACAAGTCTGAACTCGACGCCCTCATGGACGCCGCCGCTTACGAGAAATACTGCCAAAGCCTATGACCACACCACAATGCAAATATCTCCCGCACACCGCGGGCGACATCGAGGCCATGCTCCATCGCATCGGCCTCAACAGTCTCGACGATCTCTTCGCCGACATCCCCGCCGGGGTGCGCTTTCATGGCGACTACGACCTCCCCGAGGCCATGAGCGAGGTAGAGCTGCGCAAGCACTTCCACGCCCTCGGCGCCGCCAACACGCCTTTGGTCTGCTTCGCCGGTGCCGGTGTCTACGACCACTATATTCCCGCCGTCATTCCCTCCCTTGTGGAGCGCAGCGAGTTTCTGACGAGCTATACGCCTTATCAGGCCGAGATCTCGCAGGGCACCCTTCACTATATCTTTGAATATCAGACGATGATGGCTCGCCTGACGGGTATGGAAGTCAGCAACGCCTCCATGTACGACGGTACCACCGCCACTGCCGAGGCCGCTATGATGACCGTGGCGTCATGCCGCAAGGCCGACACCGTGCTCATCTCCGCCACCGTAGACCCGAAGACCATCGCCGTGGTGAAGACCTACTGCCATTTCCATGGCATCAATCTCGTCATCGTCGGTGAGGACGGTGGCACGACCTCGCGCGCCGACCTCACGTCGCGACTTGCCGAGGGCGGCGTAGCCGGTGTCATCGTGCAGCAACCCAACCGCTACGGCATCATTGAGGACTTCACAGGTCTCGCCGACGAGGTCCACAAGGCTAAAGGTCTGCTCGTCATCAACAGCATCGCCGCCGACCTGGCCCTGCTGAAGACACCGGGAGAATGGGGTGCCGACATCGCCGTGGGCGAGGCCCAGAGCCTCGGCATACCGATGAGCTTCGGCGGACCCTACCTCGGATATATGTGCACCACGGAGAAGCTCGTACGCAAGATGCCAGGACGTATCGTCGGACAGACCGTGGACACCAAGGGGCACCGCGTCTTCGCACTCACCCTCCAGGCCCGCGAGCAGCATATCCGCCGACAGAAAGCCACGTCGAACATCTGCTCCAACGAGTCGCTGATGGCCCTCTGGGTCACCATCTATATGAGCATCATGGGTAAGGAAGGTATCAAGGAAGCTGCACAGACCTCCGTCGACGGCGCTCACCAGCTCTACGACGACCTCTTGGCCACAGGCAGGTTCGAGGCTGTCTTCGACAAGCCGTTCTTCAACGAGTTCTGCCTGCGCTATAAAGGCGACGCCGAGGCCTTGCTCCGACGCCTCGCCGACAATGGCATCCTCGGCGGCGTCAACCTCGGTGACAACATCATTATGACGGCCGTCACGGAGATGCGCACGCCCGAAGAGCTGCAGCGCCTCGTAGACCTCGCCAAACAGTAACACGCCTTAAAAAGTACGACTATGAATAACCATCTATACGGTTCGCTCATCTTTGAACTCTCCCACCCCGGCCGCCGTGCCTACTCCCTTCCCAAGGACCGGTTCCGCCGCCACAGCCTCCCCGCCGAGGTCTGCCGCGCTGCCGACGCCGAGCTCCCGGAGTGTGATGAGGAGACAGTGGTCAGACACTATACCAACCACAGCGAGAACAACTTCGGCGTCCTCAACGGCTTCTATCCCTTGGGCTCCTGCACGATGAAATACAACCCGCCCATCAACGAGGAGATTGCCAATCTGCCAGCCTTCGCCAACCTCCATCCCTTGCAGCCCGGTGAGACAGTGGGCGGTGCCCTGGAGGCTGAGCGGCAGTTGCGCCACGCCCTTTCGGCCATCACGGGCATGGCCGACTTCACCTTAGCCCCCTGCGCCGGCGCCCACGGCGAGCTCACGGGGCTGATGATCATCCGCTCCTACCACGAGCGCCGTGGCGACACCAAGCGCCGCAAGGTCATCGTCCCCGACTCCGCCCACGGCACCAATCCAGCCTCGGCGGCCGTCTGCGGCCTGGAGGTCGTAGAGGTGAAGAGCACCCCCGAGGGCCTCGTCGATGTTGAGGACCTCAAGCCGCTCCTCGGCGACGACATCGCCGCCATGATGATGACCAACCCCAACACCCTCGGACTCTTCGAGCGCGAGATACCGGAGATAGCACGCCTCGTCCACGACTGTGGCGGACTGATGTACTACGACGGTGCCAACCTCAACCCCATGCTCGGCGTCTGCCGTCCCGGTGATATGGGCTTCGACGTCATGCACCTCAACCTCCACAAGACCTTCTCCACGCCCCACGGCGGAGGTGGTCCCGGTGCCGGTCCCGTCGGCGTGCGCGAGGGCTTGGAAGACCTGCTGCCGAAGCGTCCAGACAATGCCGCACACTTCCCCGCCGGAAAGGTGGGACCCTTAGAGGCCATCTCCGTAGGTGCCTACACCGGCAACTTCGCCGTCGAGATGCGTGCCCTGGCATACATCTACTCCTTGGGCAAGGAGAACATCAAGTGGGTAGGGCCTCTCGCCGTGCTCAACGCCAACTACATCCGCGAGAGCCTCAAGGACGACTACGATCTGCCCATCGGCGACCACAAGCCGGGCGAGGCGTACCACGCCTGCATGCACGAGTTCGTCTTCAACGGCCTCAAGGACAAGTCGACGGGTGTCACCACCCTCGACGTGGCCAAGCGACTCCTCGACTACGGCTACCATGCACCGACCATCTACTTCCCCCTGCTCTTCCATGAGGCCATGATGATAGAACCCACGGAGAATGAGAGCCGCGAGACCCTCAACGGCTTCATCGACACCATGCACACCATCGCCCGTGAGGCCCACGACACCCCGGACCTCGTCAAGACGGCGCCTCACACCACACCTATCACGCGTGTCGACGACGTCTTGGCAGCCCGCCACCCCGTCCTCACCTTCCAACCTCAAACGTCTGAGTCATGACAACACCCTCTCCTTCGTCGCCCGCCAACGGGCGGGTGACATCGTTAGCCATCATCGGCTGCGGTCCCGGCGGCTACGCCACGGCGGAATATGCTGCCAAGGCGGGCCTTCAGGTCACCATCTTCGAGAAAGACGAGCTGGGCGGCACCTGCCTGAACAGGGGCTGCATCCCCACAAAGGTCTACTGCCATATCGCCTCTGTCCTCCTCGAAGGCCGTGCCCTCGCTGCCCACGACATCGTGGCGGCTCCCGGCATCCCCGCTTTCCCGGCTGCCTTCGCCCGCAAGGAGGCTGTTGTGGCACAGCTCCGCGACGGCATCACCACGCTGATGGCACAGCCAGGCATCACCCTCGTACATGGACAGGCCCAGCTCAAAGATGCGCACACCGTGACCTGCGACGGCAAGGACTATCCTGCCGACAACATCATCATCGCCACGGGGTCGCACCCCACGGCGCCACCGATAACGGGCCTCGACAATCCGCACGTCGTCGACTCCACAGGGCTCTTGGCCCTGCAGCAGTTGCCCAAACGCCTCATCATCATCGGTGCGGGCGTCATCGGCATGGAGATGGCCTCGGCCTTCAACGCCTTCGGCACAGAGGTCACGGTCGTCGAGTTTCTGAAAGAATGTCTCCCGATGGCTGACAGCGACCTTGCCAAACGACTGCGCAAACAGTTGGAGAGCCGCGGTGTGAAGTTCTATATGCAGGCAGCGGCCAAGGCCATCAGCGACAACGCGTCGGCTGACGACGACGCTGTCAGCGTAACCTTCGAGCAGAAGGGAAAGACGCTGACTGTCAGCGGTGATATCGTGCTCTGCGCCACCGGACGCGGGCCCAATACCGAGGGGCTGGGTCTCGATGAGGTCGGCATCGTCTACGACCGCCACGGCATCAGAACCGACGACAATATGCGGACTTCTGTTGACAGCATCTATGCCATCGGCGACGTCAACGGCCGCATGCAGCTCGCCCACGCCGCCGAGGCGCAAGGCCGCGTCGTCGTAGACTCCATCGTGGGTCGTGAGAGCAAACGGCGCCTCGACCTCATCCCATGGGCCGTCTTCACAACGCCGGAGTTAGCGGGGATAGCACTGGCGCCTGCCAAAGCTGCGGGCGGAGAAGCTACCGCCAAGGATGCCGACGAGAGTGCTCCTGCCACAGAGACGCGGAAGAGTTTCTACCGCTCCAATGGCAAAGCCGTGGCTATGGACGCCACCTTCGGAATCGTAAAGACGACCTATCGCACCGCCGACGGCACCATCACGGGCTGTCAGGCCCTCGGTGCCCATGCTGCCGACATCGTGCAGGAGGTTGCCGCGCTGATGAATAGGAATGCCACCATCGACGACCTCGATGCCGTCATCCACATCCATCCCACGCTGCAAGAGATTTTGTAACAAGACATTTTGTAACAAGAGATTTTGTAAAAGACAATGTAACAAAAGGCATTGTAACACTTGAATAGGGGCGGTCCTCCAGTGGCCGCCCCTAACCCCGCAGGCGTAATATTTTCTGCGCCGCCGGTGCAATTTTTATTTTATGCCCGGAGGGCAATTTTATGCGAAGCAATTTTCGTCATGGGCAGACTTTGACCCCGTAGGGGTGGTGGTGAAGTGATGGGGCAGACTGCGAGCTTGCTCGCAAAGGCTGCTCCATCGCTTCACCACCATTGCTCCATGGGAGCGGAAGTCTGTCCATGACCATTTTCCTAAAATCTCCAAACTGCTCCGGGAAAACCTTGAACCTGCTCTGCGAGAAGTTTTTTTGATTACAATTGCGGGGTTAGGGCGGCCACGGTGGGCCGCTCCTACATTGTCACCGGCAATACCCTTTGTTCGGAAAAGGAAAGTCATATTCGACCCACGGAAAAGCGTATTCTGGAACCTTGCAAAGTCACAATAATCTGATGACAAACCGCCATTTTGCAGAAACAAAAAAAACGGAACAACCGTCGTCGGGAAACAGGGAACCAAAGAGGCTTCATCTGTTTTTGTAAAAGATATCGGATGCCTGAATTCTCCACTCCAAACACAGTGGTTTATCCGGCACGCCAAAATTATTTGGAACTTATCTCAAAATAAAGGGATATTCTGTTGAAGGCTATCAATAAATTCTTTAACTTTGCTAATAACTTTCAGCCTATTCATCTACTATGTATGCAGAAAACTTTATGATAGCACATCTAAAACTTGAACCAAAACCTATCATCCAATCTATAGAGGATCATAGAGACCATGTTGCAGACTTGGCAAGCAATTTTGCCGAAGCCTTTGGCAGTGGCAGCCTTGCTTATTTGGCCGGTTGGCTGCATGACAAGGGAAAGGAACGGGACAGCTTCCAAAGCTATATCCGCAAAGAGAATGGGCTTCCGATTGACGGTAAGGCGATTGGTGAGCATGAGCATGCGTTTGTTGGCGGGCTGATAGCGGCGCAAAAGCCATTGCACAGCTTGCAGCTTGCCAATATTATCATGGGGCACCATCGGGGGTTGTATGATGAGGACGCTCTCAAAGATGCGATAAAAAGAAAGACTGTTCCCAAAGAAATAAAGACGGAGCCTCTCCCCATCAGCCCGTCCGCACCACATATACAACTACGTCCAGAGGATTTGCACCATTATGTGAGGATGCTGTTCAGTTGCTTGGTCGACGCTGACCGCTTGGATACAGAAGCATTTATGGAACCTGAACAGGCCAAGCTGCGTGGTCATGGTGACAGCCTGCCGGTTCTCTTAGAGCGACTCGAAGCCAAATTGTCCGAGTTTAAGTCAAAGGACAACGATAGCGAAGTGAACCGCGTGAGAAACTATGTACAGCAACTTTGCCGAGAGAAGAGTGACCTTCCGCGTGGCATCTTCTCGATGACAGTGCCTACCGGTGGTGGCAAGACCCTGTCGTCTCTGCTTTGGGCGCTCCGCCATGCCATACACAACGGACAGAAGTGTATTATCATTGCCATACCCTATACCAGCATCATCACGCAGACAGCAAACACCTTGAAGAAGATTCTTGGCGAGCAAAATGTGCTGGAGCATCACTCTGAGTTCGATTATGACGCACTGAAAGATGAGCGATTAAAGGAGATCTACCAGCTGGCTGCGGAGAACTGGGACTTCCCCGTCATCGTCACTACCAACGTTCAGCTCTTCGAATCGATGTTCAGCAGCAAGCCTTCAGCGTGCCGCAAATTACACAATATCGCCAATAGCGTTATCATCCTCGATGAGGTGCAGACATTGCCAACCAACTATCTTCAGCCCATCGTGGACGCGATGGGTGCCTACCACCGCTCGTTTGGCGTATCCTTTCTGTTTACCACAGCCAGTCAACCCATACTGAGCGGACTGATAGAGGGCTGCAACCCCATGGCCAACTTTCACGGACTTGACGCCGTAACAGAACTTATTCCCACATCCGCCAAGTTGTATGAAAAGCTACGCAGGGTGAGCTTGGATATCGATGACACACCAAGAAGTTATGACGAGATCGCAGCGGCACTTGCTCAGCATGACCGCGTGCTCTGCATCGTCAACACTCGTCGCGATGCCAAGGAAGTATATAAGCGACTTCCCAAAGAGGGGCTGACCTTGCATCTCTCACGCATGATGTGTCCTGACCACGTGAGTGAGACCATCGACCAGATAACAAAAGGCTTGGCCGATGAGACCAACAAAGTGGTAAGGGTTGTCGCCACACAGCTTGTCGAAGCCGGCGTGGACATCGACTTCCCGGTGGTCTATCGCCAGGAAGCCGGGCTGGACTCTGTGCTGCAAGCGGCAGGACGGTGCAACCGCGAAGGGAAACGGAAGCTCAGTGTGACACATGTCTTCAGCCTTGCCAAAGAGCACAACCTGCCGTCTGGTGACATCTCCAACGCTAACAATGCCCGCCTCGCCCTGAAAAAGGATAGTGACTGGTTTGCACCGGAAACAATGACAAACTATTTCAGACAGAGGTATAGTAGAGAGGAGACGTTCGACAAGAAAGGCATCACAGACTATTTGTCTCATCCTACGGACATCATGTTTGAAACGGCAGCAAAGGAATTTCGGTTGATAGAGGATGGCAGCATCCCGCTCATTGTTGTTTGGAAGAATAGCCTTAGTCTCGTAGAGCAACTCAAGCAGCAAGGCCCCTCTTACACGTTGATGAAGCAGCTATCAAAATATAGTGTCAACGTTTACCAGTCTGACTTTAAGGCACTGTACCAGACGGGAGCCGTCAAGGAGGTGATAGAAGGCATCTTCGTGGTAGACCAGAAGGCACAATACGACGGGCAGTTGGGGTTGCTCATTGAAAACCAATGGGAGGACAAGCTGCTTTTGGTATAAGGAAATCAAAATACATACAAATGGAATATACAGACAAAGAATATTGTTTGGAGGTGTGGGGCGACATGGCGTGCTTCACCCGTCCAGAGTTCAAGGTTGAGCGTGTGAGCTACGACATCATCACGCCCTCGGCTGCGCGTGCCATTTTCGAGGCGATATTGTTCAAGCGATACGCCATGCGGTGGCAAGTGACCAAGATAGAAGTGCTCAACCCCATCAAGTGGACTTCCATCAGAAGAAACGAGGTGGGGGCCGTGGCCAGCAAGAATCCTATCATCATTGAAGACAAGCGGCAGCAGAAGAACACGTTGGCCCTGCGCGATGTACGCTATCGCATCTGGGCAAAGTTGATGTTCATCCCGGTGAAGGACAGGCCTGAGAAAGCCTTTGCCAAGCATCAGCCCGGTGGCGATGAGAACCCTATGAAATACTATCAGATGTTTGAGCGGCGCTCCAGTCAGGGGCAGTGCTTCACACAGCCTTACTTGGGCACTCGCGAGTTTGCAGCCTCATGGCGAATGGTCGACACTGAGAAAGAGTCACTCTCCCCTGCTATCCCAGAGACTAAAGACCTTGGTATCATGCTCTACGATATGGACTATTCCAATCCGAAAGACATCCAGGCAATGTTCTATCGCCCCCAGATGAATAATGGGGTCGTGATTGTTCCACCTTTTAATAGTGAGGAGATTCTGCGATGATACTGAAAGCACTTTACGATTATTATAATAGGTGTGGCGACTTGGCTCCCACCGGCATGGAATACAAAGAGATTTCTTTTCTTGTCGTTATTGACGAGAAAGGCAATTTCAAGCATCTGGAACGACGGGGTGATGTAAAGAACGGACAAAAGTTCTTAGTGATGAAAGGGGTCCGTTCGGGAACGACACCCAAGCCCTATCTTTTCTGGGACAACGTGGAATATGTCTTTGACTATTGTAAGGAACAAGCTGACGTAGAAGAGGAGACCGATGAGGCTACTAAGGAAAAGTTAGAAAAGAAAATAGCCAAGACCCATGCCAAGAACCTTGCCTTGATTGAGAAGTTCAAGAAAATAGCTAACCAGTTTCCCGAAGAAATGGAGCTGATTGCTGTCTGTGACTTCTATGACAAAGGAGGATTAGACGCTGTAAAGAAGGACTCTCTGTGGTCAGAGGTGGAAAAGAAGCCCACAGTGAACGTATCTTTCTTGGTAGAAGGCCGAACTAAAATTGTAGCAGAGAACTCCTGCCTTCGGAGCCTTGTCACATCATCCGACCAAGAGGGGAAGCAAAAGCACTCTGTTTGTTTGATAACGGGTGAGCAGTGTGATCCTGTCGCAACAACGACACCGACAGCCATAGCCGGAGGAAACCCGACCGGAAGCAGGCTCGTGGCGTTTCAGGTGAACTCCGGTTACGACTCTTATGGCAAGTCGAAAGGTCTGAATGCTCCTATGTCTAAAGATGCTGAGGCTGCTTACACCACAGCGCTAAACCGTCTGCTGGCAAAAGGTTCGCACAACAAGTTTATGCTTGGCAACCGAACTTTCGCCTTCTGGGCCTCATCCAGCGATGAAGCTTCTCAGAAAATGGAGGAAAGCCTCTTTGACTTGTTGGGATTCTCAGATGAAAGCGTTGACGATCCTAACGCTAAAATAGAAGAAGTCAGAAAGGTGTTCAAAGCCATCTCGACGGGCGTGTTGAAGACCAACTTGGACGACCGCTTCTATATTCTCGGTCTTGCTCCCAATTCAGCACGTATCGCTGTAGTTTATTGGTCGGAGTCTTCCTTGAGAGACTTTGCCGCAAAGATTGAACAGCACTTCTCCGACATGGAGATCGTGGACAACCGGAAAGAGCGCAAGCCCTACATGGGATTGCGAAACATGCTCGTTTCTGTGACGCGGACCAAATCAAAAAAAACTCCCAACTTGCCCGCAACTACAGAAGTTTTACAAAAGGTTAACCCAAAGTCTTCCGACTTAGATGTCACTCCTAACCTGCCCGAGTCGGTGGCGAAGAGCATCTTCGAGGGCACACCCTACCCCTATACCCTCTTCAGCTCTTGCATCCGACGCATTAGGGCAGAAAGCGGCGACATACGCATCACACGAGCTGCCATCATGAAAGCTTACTTAAATCGAATCAATGAAAAGGACCAAAAAAAGATAACTGTTATGTTAGACAAACAAAACCTCAACCCTGGCTACCTCTGTGGCCGACTGTTTGCTGTGCTGGAGAATCTCCAGTTCGCCGCAAACGGACAAGACTCTATCCGCGCAAGCTATATGAACGCTGCGTCCTCGACACCTTCTGCTGTGTTCCCAACCATTCTCAAGCTGTCGAACAGCCATTACAGCAAATTGGCGAAAGACAAGAAGGGACTGGCCGTCTTCTTTGATAATCAGAAGAAAGAGATTATGGCAATGATACAAGATTTCCCCGACACCCTGGAACTGAGTGATCAGGGACGCTTCTTCCTTGGCTACTACCACCAGAAGAATTATAAGGAGAACAAAGAAATAGAACAACTTTAAACGATACAGATATGTCAGAACTGAAGAACAGATTTGATTTCGTGTACATCTTTGATGTGCAGGATGGTAATCCCAATGGTGACCCCGATGCCGGCAACCTTCCCCGTGTGGATGCCGAGACAGGTATGGGTCTTGTAACCGATGTGTGCTTGAAGCGTAAGGTACGCAACTATGTCCAAGTGGCAAAAGACGGACAACCAGGATATGGCATTCTGGTCAGATCAAAAGAGATTTCCGGCGAGGAGGTCTTCATCAATGGAGAAATACGCAAAATGTATGCTGAGGACCTCGGCCTTGACCTTAAGATAAAGGACAAGGCTCCTGCCGACAAGGTCGCCAGCGGGCGTAATGCCATGTGCAAGCGATTCTTCGATGTCCGCACTTTTGGAGCCGTTCTCTCCACAGGACCTAATGCCGGACAGGTAAGAGGACCTATTCAGATGACCTTTGCCCGATCTGTTGACCCCATTGTGTCAGAGGAGCATGCATTGACGGTTTGCGCTGCTCGTGATGAGACGAAACCTTATGACTCCCAGGTCGGCATCCAAGGTCGCAAGTCCACCGTCCCCTATGGTCTCTACATCTGCCACGGCTTCGTCTCCGCCAATCTTGCCAAACAGACGGGATTCTCTGAGGAGGATCTTCAACTCTTCTTCGAGGCACTGAAGAATATGTTCGACGTAGACCGCTCGGCAGCAAGAGGCTTGATGAGTGCGCGGAAGCTCATCGTGTTCAAGCATGACAGTCTCTTGGGTGCGGCTCCTGCCAACCAGCTCTTTGACCTCGTACATGTGCAGAAACGCGACGAGACAAAAGTGCCTCGCAGCTTCTCCGACTATGATGTCACCATCGACACGGAGAAACTGCCTAAGGGCGTGGAGCTGATCGAGGAAATCTAATTTCCTATCAACAACTATGTACGACGAAGAAGATATGCTCATGCTGTCGGGGATACAACATTACATGTTCTGTCCCCGATAAACAGACACCAGGTATCAAAAGGCAATTTCAAGGCCCAAGGGGAAGAGGGCATTATCATGACAGACTCCGGCAGAAGAAACTTTATCAAAGCGTAGCAGAGTAGGAAGCGCGATACGATTACCCATCCTTTTCTTGGAGATAAAATAGAGTTAGGACTTTTGCCATACGCCCAAGCCATGTTGTTGGCACGCTATCTAAGAAATGACATGAATGATTATCCCGTATTTCTGATTAAGTAATATGTTTATACTAATAACTTACGATGTGAATATCACTTCGCCAGCAGGGCAGAAGCGGCTTAGACAGGTTGCAAAAGCTTGCCTGGACTATGGCAAGCGCGTACAAAACTCTGTCTTTGAATGCGTGCCGACTGAAGCCCAATTTGTGCTATTAAAAGACAGACTCTCTGAAATAATAAATCTATCAGATGACAGCATTATCTTCTATAAGTTAGGTAACAACTGGAAAAGGCATGTGGAAAGAATTGGCAAGGATAATTCGGTAGATGTAACCGACACTTTGATTCTTTAATGTGTAGATTCCCCATCTTGCCATATTATTCTTGACGCGAACTCTCTTTTTGCGAACTGTCATCGTTGCACGAATAGCAAGAACCTTCGCAGTAGCTAATATACAGGCAGTTGCACTATTTAGTCCAATTAACCTGAATAACCTCTTTTATTTTTTGTAATGTTCGCAAAAAGCATTAACTTTGTCTTTGATTATTAGCCAATTGTCTAATAAGCGGTCGCGCCCCACGCGGGCGCGTGGATTGAAACTTGTCGTTGACCTGCTCCTCGGTGGGCGGGGTCGTCGCGCCCCACATGGGCGCGTGGATTGAAACAGCTCGGTGAAGACTGCACGGACATCGGCCTCGGGTCGCGCCCCACGTGGGCGCGTGGATTGAAACTCAGTAGGGCTCCGCAGCCAGCTCGTCGAAAAGGTCGCGCCCCACGTGGGCGCGTGGATTGAAACCATGCTGACAAGCAGGCCGGCACCATCCAGTTCGTCGCGCCCCACGTGGGCGCGTGGATTGAAACGCAATCGCTTATCCACAGATTCACCCCGTCCTTTTTGTCGCGCCCCACGTGGGCGCGTGGATTGAAACGCATATAGTTCCAACGCGCGCTGTCCCCAGACGGTATCGCGCCCCACGTGGACGCATGGATTGAAACAAAGAAATTATTTCGATCTGAAAGATTGGAAAAACAGGGCTGATGAGTTATCGGTACAGTGGATATCTTCCGTGGGTCAGAAATGAGTCTTCTTCAAACTACAGAACCGCAGTTGGTTAGAGAGGTAGAGATTCAAGGAAAATAGTTTTATTACCAAAAACACGGAAAAACAACGAACCGCACCAGCCTGTTTTAAAGGTTTTCTTTGTGTCAGCGAAAAGATTCGACGAAGGAGAATCTGACATTTTCGATATGAGGGCGGTGAGAGGCAAAGCCTCTCACAAACCCTCAAACCGAAAATGCCAAAGGGCCTAAGCCCTTGACGCTGGCACAAAGCTGTTTTCCTGGTTTTGGTTGAAATCTATCGTATATTTTACGATTGAGGATTCTTTAACTTATTAGTACGAGATGCGCGCAAGGGCTATTCATAAATTTTGAAAGCAAACATCACATCTTGCGACGGTCGTCACAAGATCGTGCGACGGTCGTCAAAAGATATCGTTGAAGACTTTTAGATGAATCGTTTAACGTAGAGGGCGGTTACTTAACAACGAAAAGACTTTATTCGTATAGGTTGAAAAGTACGCACTTAGGGATAAACACAATCCGAACCCCCAAGAGGAAATGCCAGTAAGAATATAGGTATGGGTATTGCCTTGGAGAGGTCTCACGTTGGAAAAACGCTCAATGTGCTTGTGGCCGCTCTATTTTATGCCCAAGGGGCAATTTTACGCGTTAGCGATTTTCGTCATGGGCAGGCTTGATCCCCGTAGGGGTGGTGTTGAAGTGATGGGGCAGACAGCGAGCTTGCTCGCAAAGGCTGCCCCATCGCTTCAACACCATAGCTCCATCGGGAGCGAAAGCGTGTCCAGGACAATTTTCCTATACATTTCCACATGATTGATGGTGGCGGCAAGTGTGTTCGGGATGTGAAAAAAGCGAGAGGGCATACCCTGCTATCCACGTGAGACCTCTCCGAGGTCTTTCCACTTTGGCATCCTGCTACCCCAGGTCGCTCGGTGGCGGTCGGTCTCGCTACGCTTCGATCTTCCGCCCCTCTCGACGACCTGGGGTCATTCATGGTGTGACCCCTCCGGGGTCAGTGCCCATCGAAAGGGATTGCCGGAGTCAATGTAGGGGCGGGGATTATCCCCGCCCTAACCCCGCAGAGATGTTGCCGCGCCAGAGAAGAAAACTACATTCGTGTTGTTAGTGCCTTTCGTGGGCAAAGCTTCTGTCTTTGCTGCCCCTTGCAACACCCATTCTGAATGGATTGGCAGCGAGTTACTGATATTACTCTATAACGTGACGGAAACGAAAGAGGCGGGGACAGCCCCGCCTCTTCCGCAGATATCAGAAGCTTAGCAGCTAAGACTAATTCTCGATGAACTTCTTGGCAGCACGCAGCTGGTGACGCATGACATTGAGGAACTCCTGCGTCTCCTGGAGAATGTTCAGATAGACCAGGGAGACCTTGAAGTTGGAAGTATCCGTACTCTTCTGCACTGTGTCAAGGACATGCTTGCGGAGCACTGAGAGCTCGTCACGGCAGGAGTCAGCCTCGGAAAGGATGTCACGGTAGTTGTCGTACTTGCGAGTGTCAATCATATCGCGCGTCATGGACATCAGATCGTTGACACGGCGGCGGACCGGTGTGAACTGGCGCACATACTCCTCAGGAATGGGGTTGAAGTTGTTGTCGATATGCTCGCGCACCGGCTCCAGCATACGGCGGAGGCAGTAGAGAAACTGCTGGTCGGCATTGGCACCGAGGTGGAACCAGGTGTTGCGCTCCAGGGCAATATCCTGCGGGGCACGCTTCAGACCCAGCATCTCCTGACGGCGGAATTTCTTCAGCTCGTCAGTCTCCTTGTGCAGCGACTTACGGCAGCGGCGGAGCTCACGTGTGTTCTGCGAGATGAAACCGTCCATGATGTCGTTGAAGGTATCCTGAGCATAGCGGCAGACGAAGCTCTGAGTGTTGCTCACACGCTTGCGGAGCATATCCCAAACAAGTTCGGGGTCGCGGGTGCGCATCATCAGGTTGAAGCTGCTGTCGCTCTCGGCCTCAGCAGCCTTACGCTTGTTGTAACGACGGTTGCTGCTCCAGAGGATGTAGACCACGAGGACCATGAAGCCCGTCTGGACAACTATGCCGCCATACCACATGAACAGGGCTACGAGGGCGCAGGTGACAAAGGCCACACCAGCGGTGATGAACCAGCCACCGATGACACTCAGCACCCCCGTGACACGGAAGACAGCACTCTCACGACTCCATGCTCTGTCGGCCAAGCTCGAACCCATGGCAACCATGAAGGTAACATAAGTAGTAGAAAGCGGCAGCTTGTGGTTGGTACCGAAGGTGATAAGCATAGAAGCGATAACGAGGTTGACAGCAGCACGGACAACGTCGAAGGCGGCCTTGTCGTCGACAAGCTCCACATCATTGGTATTTAAACGGCTGTTGATCCACTTGCGGAGACCTACAGGGATATATTGAGAGAGGGTTTCTACCGCCCACTGGCACCAGCGCACGATAGCACGGGCAGCCTTGGAGGAGCCGAACATCTCGTCGCCCTCGTCCTGACGGGCCAGGTCGACGGAAGTCTTGATCACATTCTGAGCCTTCTTAGAGGTGGCCATGGCGATGATCATAATGATGCCGGCAGCCATGAGATAGAAGGGAGGCGTCTTGGCACTTTCCAGCAACGACTTCATCAGGAAGGCGTCAGCAGAAGCACCGTGGGCATTGGCCGTGAAGTCCTGCCAAGAGGCGAGGCCGGCCAAAGGCACACCGATGAAGTTCACAAGGTCATTACCGGCGAAGGACATAGCCAAGCCGAAGGTACCCATGAGGACGACGAACTTGAAGATGTCGACCTTCAGCAGGTGGAGAATCTCCATGACGATGGAGGAAGCCACAAAGGTGATGAGGAGCAACAGGTTGGTGTTGTTGTTGATATAGTCACGCACCGACTCAGGGACGTAAGGGCTGGAACCGATACCCTTCATGAAGATGAAGTAAGCCAAGACGGTGAAGGAGAGACCACCGAAGATAGCGATGGTATAGCGGCTGTGCTTCTTATAATTAAAGGTGAAGACCACACGGCTGATCCACATCACCACCATACCCACGACAAAGGAGATGGCCACGGAGACGAAGATGGCGATGATAACCTGCAAGGCCTTGCTGGAGTTCAGCAGCATGGAGATATCGTACTGCGGGTTGGAGAGAACCATGATAATGGCCAGCATGAACGTACCGCCGAGGAGCTCGAAGACAAGTGAGACGGTCGTAGAGGTCGGCATACCCAACGTGTTGAAGACGTCGAGGATGATAACATCCGAGACCATGACAGCCAAGAATATCGTCATCACTTGCGAGAAGGAGAAGTATTGCGGCATCATAATGCCATGACGTGCAATATCCATCATGCCCGATGACAGCACAGCACCCAAGACGACAGCCACGGAAGCTATGATAAGTACCGTGCGGAAAGTGGCGACTCGCGCACCGACTGCCGACTGCAAGAAGTTTACGGCGTCGTTGCTCACGCCCACGAAGAGATCGAAGACGGCGAGACAGAGCAGGAAGATGACGACGCACAGATACAGTGTTTCCATAAATAATAATGTATGCTTTTTTTGTTTTTATCTTGGCGCAAAGGTACTCACAGCATGTTACAGCTACATTAAACACATATTACAATCGTGTTACAAAATAACGGCGGTAGAAATTCCTGAGCCTCAAAAAAAGACAAACTTCCTCTCTGTTTCAAAAGAAATGGTTAACTTTGCACGGGACAATCCAAACAAGAACAAGAGAGTAATTAGCATCTATGAAACTGAACAATAAAGTGACGACAGAGATCCGCGACTATTTGATGATTACCATCGCCATGGTCTGCTACTGTATCGGTTGGACCGTCTTTCTGTTGCCCAACAATATCACCACGGGCGGTGTGCCGGGTATCTCCTCCGTCCTCTACTGGGGTACGGGCATACCTGTGCAGACAACCTACTTCATCATCAACGCCTTTCTGTTGGCGCTGGCGTTGAAGATTCTCGGTTGGCGTTTCTGCGTGAAGACCATCTATGCCGTCATCGTGCTCACGGGTCTGACGACTTTTGCGCGCAGCAATGCCGGTGGCCTGCACCTGCTCAAAGACCAGCCCTTCATGGCTAGCCTCATCGGCGCCATCTTCTGTGGCAGCGGTGTGGGCCTTGGACTGGCTTTCAACGGCTCAACGGGTGGCACGGATATCGTAGCCGCCATCGTGCACAAATACCGCGACATCTCCTTGGGAAGGGTCATCATGCTCTGCGACATCTTCATCATCTCGTCGTCCTACCTCGTTTTCCACAACTTCGAGCAGGTCATCTACGGATATGTCGTCCTCCTCGTCACAGCCTACTGTGTCGACCAGGTTGTCAACGTCATGCACCGCTCCGTGCAGTTTTTCATCATCTCCGACAAATATAAGGAGATAGCGTCGCGCATCGCCGTCTTTCCCCATCGTGGTGCCACCGTCATCGAGGCCCACGGCTTCTATACCGGCCACGAGGTGAAGATGCTTTTCATCATGGCCAAGCGCCGTGAGAGCAACGTCATCTTCCGCATCATCAACGACATCGATCCCAAGGCCTTCGTCACTGAGACGAATGTCATCGGCGTCTATGGCGAGGGCTTCGACAAGTTCAAGGTCAAGAAGCTCAAACACTCTCAAGAGCCCCTCTCGCCCGAGCAGCAGGCCGCGCTGTAAACGCTGAGGGGTAACCCGATAGATACAAAAATGCCAGAACAAGGTTCTTACACCCTGCTCTGGCATTATTTTTTATAAGCATCCGGCAATCCGGTATGATTATTGTAATGACTGGACTTCCGGACTTCTGAACTTCTGAACTTCAATTCTGTCCTTCCGGACTTCAATTCTGCCCTTCCGGACTTCCGGACTTCAATTCTGTCCTTCTAGACTTCCGGACTTCTGGACTTCTGATAGAAAATTACTTTGTTGCGTTCTCTTCCGGCGCCTTGTCGATGAGGTCCATGAACTGGTCGAGCTTCGGCGTGATGATAATCTGGGTGCGGCGGTTGCGCTGCTTGCCGAGCTCTGTGTCGTTGCTGACAAGGGGATTAAACTCACCGCGGCCACCGGCTGTCAGACGCTTCGGCGAGACATTGAAGTGGTTGATGAGATACTGCACGACGCTGGAGGCGCGGAGGCAGGAGAGATCCCAGTTGTTACGGATGTTCTTCATGCTGGCAGCAGCGCTGTTGACAGGCACGTTGTCGGTGTTACCCTCCACGAGGACATCATAGTCCTTATAGTCTGTGATGATCTTCGCAATCTTGGAGAGTGTCTCCTCGGCACGGTCGTTAATCTCATAGGACCCGCTCTTGTAGAGCATGTTGTCGGCCAGGCTGATGTAGACGACGCCCTTGAGAACCTGCACGTCAACCTCCTTCATCTCCTCCTTGGAGAGCGAGCGTGTGAGGTTGTTGGTGAGGACCATGTTCAGCGAGTCGCTCTTGCTCTTCACCTCCACAAGGTGGCGGATGTACTGGTTGGACTCGTTAATCTGGTCGACGAGTTTAGAGATATTGATGTTGTTGGCGCTGGTGTTGTTCAGACTCTTGTCCAGGCTCTGCTGCAGTGCGGCATAGTCTTTCTTCTGCTGAGCAAGCTGGTCCTCAAGCGACGTGACACGGGCTTTGGAAGCAGCAAGCTGCTCCTTGGCATCCTGGTAGTTGTTGGTGAGCTCGCGGTTCTCGTTCTGACAGTTCTGCAAGTCCTTCTTACTTGCACAGCCCGTGACGAGGAGAGCAGCGGCACAAAGAGAGAAAATTAATGTCTTGTTCATCTTCGTTATGGTTCTAAAAGTTAATATCTGGGCCAAAATTAGCATAAAGACGCGTCACTGGCAAATAAGTATATAGCTTTTATGCTTATTTAACCACGTGACGCGTCTTTAAGGTGATATTTATACAGTGTAAGCGCTTTTTTAGAATTCAGCGTTACGCGGTGTACGCGGGAATGGGATGACGTCGCGGATGTTCTGCATGCCGGTGACGAAGAGGATGAGACGCTCGAAGCCGAGTCCGAAGCCAGCGTGCGGGCAGGAGCCGTACTTACGTGTGTCGAGATACCAGCTGTAGGTGCTCTCCTTCATGTCGCGGCGCTCTATCTCGTCGAGGAGCTTCTGGTAGTTCTCCTCACGCACGGAACCGCCGATGATCTCGCCGATACGCGGGAAGAGGACGTCGGTGCCCTGCATGGTCTTGCCGTCGGGGTTCTTCTTCATGTAGAAGGCCTTGATTTCCGTAGGATAGTCGGTCATGATGACAGGGCGCTTGAAATGCTCCTCCACGAGGTAGCGCTCGTGCTCCGAAGCCAGGTCCATGCCCCAGCCCGTGATGGGGAACTCAAACTTGTGACCGTCCTTGACAGCCTGCTGAAGGATGTTGATACCCTCCGTGTAAGGCAGACGGACGAAGTCCTCCTTGACAACGCTCTCCAAAGTCTGGATGAGGGTCTTGTCAATCATCTTGTTGAGGAACTCCAGGTCGTCACGGCAGTTGTCGAGGGCCCACTGCACACAGTACTTGATGAAGTCCTCTTCCAGGTCCATGAGCTCGTCCTTGTCCATGAAGGCAACCTCCGGCTCTATCATCCAGAACTCGGCGAGGTGACGCGGGGTGTTGCTGTTCTCGGCACGGAAGGTAGGACCGAAGGTGTAGATGGCCCCTAAGGCTGTAGCACCGAGCTCACCCTCAAGCTGTCCCGAGACGGTGAGGTTGGTCTTCTTGCCGAAGAAGTCCTTGTCGTAGTCCACCTTGCCCTCCTTGGCCACGCGGTCAAGGTCGAGGGTCGTCACCTGGAACATCTCACCGGCACCCTCAGCGTCGCTGGCGGTGATGAGCGGGGTGTTGAAATAATAGAATCCGTGGTCGTGGAAATACTTATGGATGGCGATGGCCATGTTGTGACGGATGCGGAAGACAGCACCAAAGGTATTGGTGCGCAGGCGCATGTGTGCATACTGGCGCATGTATTCAAAGCTCTGACCTTTCTTCTGCATGGGGTAGTCGGAAGGACAGAGACCGTAAATCTCCAACTCCTTGGCCTGGACCTCAACGGTCTGGCCCTTGCCCTGGCTCTCGACGAGCTTTCCGGTAGCCCGGATGCAAGCGCCGGTGGTGATGCTCTTCAGCATCTCGGCGTCGAAGTTCTCGGGAGCGACGACAATCTGGATGTTCTTGATGGTAGACCCATCGTTCAAGGCTATGAAGTCAACAGCCTTGCTGCTGCGGTGCGAGCGCACCCAGCCCTTTACTGTGATGTCTGTGTTGTAGTCGGTGCTGCGAAGGGCATCGACGACCTTTGTTCTGCTTGACATATCTGTAAACATTATTACTCAAACATACCGCTGCGGAGCATGTCCACTTCCTTCTCGGTGAGGAAGCGCCAGTCGCCACGGCGCAGGCCCTTCTTTGTCAAGCCTGCAAACTGTACACGGTCGAGTTTGACGACACGATATCCCATGTGCTCGAAGATACGGCGCACGATACGGTTCTTACCGCTGTGAATCTCGATGCCCACCTGAGAGTGGTCGCGCTCGTCGGCATACTCGATGGAGTCGGCATGCACCTCACCGTCCTCCAGGACGATGCCATCGGCAATCTTCTGCAGATCCTCGGCAGAGACGTTCTTGTCGAGGTAGACGTGATACACCTTCTTCTTCAGGAACTTCGGATGAGTGAGCTTGGAGGCCAGCTCGCCGTCGTTGGTGAGCAGGAGCACGCCAGTGGTGTTGCGGTCGAGACGTCCCACGGGGTAGATACGCTCCGGGCAGGCGTCCTTGACGAGGTCCATGACGGTCTTACGCTGCTGCGGGTCGTCGGAAGTCGTCACCGTGTCCTTGGGCTTGTTGAGGAGGATATAGACCTTCTTCTCTATTGTCACGGGCTGCTCGTTGAAAGTTACGACATCGGAGCGCTTCACCTTTGTGCCGAGCTCTGTGACGACCTCGCCGTTGACCTTCACCTGACCTTTGAGGATAAACTCATCAGCCTCGCGGCGAGAGCAGACGCCGGCGTTGGCAAGATATTTGTTCAGACGGATGGGCTCGTTGGGGTCAACGTGCTCCTCCTTATATTCTATGCGTTTCTTCAGGCTGTACTTAGCATTGGGATCGTAGCCGGGACGGTTGTTGCCATAGCCATTGTTACGGTTGTAGCCGTTGTTACGGTTACCATAGCCGTTGTTGCGGTTGCCATATCCGTTGTTGTTACGGTATCCGCCCTGCTGGCGCGGCTGGTAGCCACCCTCGGAGTTGCCATTATAGCGTGGACGTGGCTGATAGCCGCCCTCGGAGTTGCCATTGTAGCGTGAACGCTGCTGATAGCCACCCTGCTGACGTGACTGGTAGCCACCCTGCTGGCGCGGCTGATAGCCGCCCTCGGAGCTGTTGCTGTTGTAGCGTGGGCGCTGCTGATAGCCACCCTGCTGGCGCGGCTGGTAGCCGCCCTCGGAGCTGTTGCTGTTGTAGCGTGGGCGCTGCTGGTAGCCACCCTGCTGACGCGACTGGTAGCCCGACGACTGATAAGAGCGCTGCGGGCGCGGGCTCTCACTGCCTAAAGCGGAGCCGAAGCCCTCGGGACGGAAACCACCCGTCTCGGGCTTGGTAGTGGCACGCTCGGCATTGTAAGGGCGTGTAGTATGTATACGGGGACGCTGTGTGCGACCTGTTGCGGGATGATAATCTCTCTGATTCTGATGGCCTTGGGGGCGAGAATAACCGTCACGGCCATCCTGCTTCGGAGCCTGTTGTGGTGTCTCCTGAGTCTTGTTGTCTAATTCTTCTGACATAATTAAGTGTTTTGTTGCTATAAAATCAATTGTTTAGATTACATGCCGGTATAGTTGTGCGGCGTAATTTGCATGAGTTCGTCTTTTACTTTCTGACTGACATTAAGTGTGTTAATAAATTCGTGAATCGTCTCCTCCGTCATGGTGCCGTTGGTGCGTGTCAGCGCCTTCAGCGCCTCGTAGGGATGTGGATAGCCCTCACGGCGGAGAATGGTCTGTATGGCCTCGGCGACGACAGCCCATGTGTTGTCGAGGTCAGCATTAATCTTATCCTGGTGCAGGATGAGCTTGCGCAGGCCCTTCAGCGTGCTCTGGATGGCGATGATGCTGTGGCCGAGAGGCACGCCGACATTGCGGAGCACGGTGCTGTCGGTGAGGTCGCGCTGCAAGCGGCTGATAGGGAGTTTGGAAGCCAGGAAGGTCAGCACGGCATTGGACATGCCGAGGTTGCCCTCACTGTTCTCATAGTCGATGGGGTTGACCTTGTGAGGCATGGCGCTGGAGCCCACCTCGCCGGCCTTGATCTTCTGCTTGAAATAGTCCATGGAGATGTACATCCAGAAGTCGCGGTCGAGGTCAATGATAATGGTGTTGATGCGGCGGATGGCGTCGAAGACAGCGGCGAGGTTGTCGTAGTTGCTGATCTGTGTCGTCCACTGCTCGCGCTCCAGGCCCAACTTCTCGCTGACAAACTTGTCGGCGAAGGCCTTCCAGTCGTAGTCGGGATAAGCCACATGATGGGCGTTGAAATTACCCGTAGCGCCACCGAACTTTGCCGTCATGCGGCAGGCCTTAAGGCTCTTGAGCTGCTCGGTGAGACGATAGACATAGACCTCTATCTCCTTGCCCAAGCGTGTGGGGGAGGCAGGCTGTCCATGGGTCTTGGCCAGCATGGGCACGTCTTTCCACTCCTCGGCATACTGCTGGAGCTGGTCGATGAGTTCCTCAACCTGCGGGCAGAAGACCTCTTGGAGACACTCCTTGAGCGCCAAAGGCACCGATGTGTTGTTGATATCCTGGGATGTCAAGCCGAAATGGATAAACTCCTTATAGGCTTCCAGACCACCAATGGCATCAAACTGCTCCTTGATGAAATACTCTACGGCCTTGACATCATGGTTAGTGACCTTCTCTATATCCTTTACACGCTGTGCCGATTTCTCATCGAAATGGCGGTAAATATCGCGGAGACGATCAAAGAGGCTGTGGTCAAAAGATTTCAGCTGTGGCAAAGGGAGCTCACAGAGAGTGATGAAATACTCTATCTCTACGCGCACGCGATAACGGATGAGAGCATACTCAGAGAAATAATCAGCCAGAGCCTGTGTCTTGTTTCTGTAGCGACCGTCAATAGGCGAGACGGCCGTCAATGCATCGAGAATCATAGAATTAAGAATGTAATACGTATTAGCTTATGGCTGCAAAATTACAAAAACTCGGGGAAAAGCCTTGCAATACGTCTGTTTTTTTAGGAGATAATAACAAATAAATCCCCGCAGCGCCCGAAGGCACTACGGGGACCACCCCTGTGGGCGTTGACGGATTCGAACCGCCGACCCTCTGCTTGTAAGGCAGATGCTCTAAACCAACTGAGCTAAACGCCCTTTTTGTTTTGCGAGTGCAAAGGTACGAAGGTTTTTCCGACCTGCCAAATATTTTCGTATTTTTTTTCTAACATTTCCCAATTTAATTTGTCCCTTGGGGTTAGGGCGGGGATAAACCCCGCCCCTACGGTGTCACCGCTGTCCGCTTCCAGTCAAACCATTAACACCTAACACCTATCACCTAACACCTAACACTTAACACTTAACACTTAACGCCTATCACCCCAACATAGCCTCGATATCCGCCTGCTTGAGGATGCACAGAACGGCCTGGCCGTCAGGGGTATAGTTGACATTGGAGCATTGGAAGAGGCTGTTGATGATATTCTCCATCTCGGTGTTGCCCAATACCTGTCCGTAGGGGATGGCAGCGGCACGGGCCAGACTCAGCGCCATGCGGTCGTGAATCTTCGACAAGCTCTTGGCCACGGCGCCGTCGGGGGTCTCCATGGCCTCGGCGAGGATGTCGTGGATGAGAGCTGCCATGTCTATGCCGTCGAAGCCCTCGGGGATGGCATTGACGGCCCACGTCGTACCACCCAAAGCCGTGAGCTCGAAGCCCATGAGCGTCATGTCGTCCTTGAGCTCCGTCAGCGTCACCGTCTCCTGAGCCGTGAGCTCCACACTCTGGGGGAAGAGAATCTTCTGCGAGTGCATCTTGCGGGCCGCGATACGCTTCTGATAGTCCTCGAAGAGGATGCGCAGGTGGGCGCGGTGCTGGTCGATAATCATCAGCCCCGACTTCACCGCCGTCATGATATACCGGCCTTTATACTGATAGTGCATCGGCGACTTCTCCTCGATGATGCTGCCGTCCTTGGAGGGTGCTGCAAACGTCTCCACCTTTGTGGTGCCCTTTGCGGGTCCGGCGAAGAGGGAGGGCTGCTCCATGTCGCCATTACCCAGCCCACTGCTGAAGCCACCAGCCATACCGCCGCCAAATCCCGGCTCGGCATCAGTGTTGTCATCGAAATAGTTCTCTTGGGAGATGACGGAGCTGAGCTTGCTGGTATGAGTGGCACCACCGGAGGCTGCAGCGTTAGCACCACCGGAAGCAGCACCGGACGCACCGGAAGCGGGCGTTGCCGTGAAAGGATTGTACATAGGGTCGAAGTCGACTTTCGGCATCGACGTGCCCTGCATGGAGTTGAAGACGGGGATGTCGGGCTTGCCCTCAGTGTCGAACTCTATCGTGGAGGTATCGTTGAAAGCCCCCACGGCATCGCGGACGGCGGCAAGGAGAATCTGGTAGATGGCCTGCTCGTTCTCAAACTTTATCTCCGTCTTCGTGGGATGGATGTTGACGTCGATGTCTTTGGGGTCGACGTCGAAATAGAGGAAATACGATACCTGGTCGCCCTGGGGGATGAGCCGCTCGTAGACGGACTGCACGGCTTTATGGAAATAGGGATGGCGCATATAGCGCCCGTTGACAAAGAAGAACTGCTTCAAGCCCTTCTTCTTCGCCGACTCCGGCTTGCCGACAAAGCCCGTGATGCCGCACACCGTTGTCTCGACATTGACGGGCAGGAGATCCTGGTTGATGCGCTTGCCGAAGACGTCGACAATGCGCTGACGCAGGCCACAGCTCCGAAGGTTGAACATCTCGGAACCATTGCTGCGGAATGAGAAGGCCACTTTCGGCCACACCAGGACGATGCGCTCGAAAGCGGTGATGATGTTATTGAGCTCCGTGGCGTTCGACTTGAGGAACTTCCGGCGCGCGGGGACATTATAGAACAAGTTCTCGACCATGAAGTTGGCGCCCACGGGGCAGGCACACGGCTCCTGCGACACCACCTTGGAGGCTGCTATGGAGAGGTCGGTGCCTATCTCCTCGCTGGCCTGCCGCGTCTTCAGCTCCACCTGAGCCACAGCGGCGATGGAGGGCAGGGCCTCACCACGGAAGCCCATGGTGTGGAGCGAGAAGAGGTCGTCGGCCTTGCGAATCTTCGACGTGGCATGGCGCTCGAAAGCCAGGCGCGCGTCAGTCTCCGACATGCCCTTGCCGTCGTCGATGACCTGGATGGTCGTGCGACCGGCATCAACGACAGAGACGTCGATGCGCTGGGCACCGGCGTCGATGGCATTCTCCACAAGTTCCTTGATGACGCTGGCGGGGCGCTGGATGACCTCACCGGCAGCAATCTGGTTGGCAACGGAATCGGGAAGAAGCTGTATAATATCACTCATAAGTTTCTGAAATTATTTACCCGCCGAGAGGGTCTGCAGAGGTGCCGCATGGCGCTCTATCCGTTTTATCTCAGTACCGGCGGCCTTGCCACGCCAGTTGAAGACATCGTTCTTGTCCTTCGGTCTGACATAGTCGAACCACTCGAAGACGTCGAGGCGGTCCTTGCCGGGCGGTATCTGCGTCATGGGATAGAGGGTGCCCTGAGCTTTCGGCATCCAGATGCGCTCCAAGCGACGGTCGGGTGAGACAAACATGCGCATGGTGTCCGTCTCCACGTAGTTGAGTCCCACGAGCGAGGAGTCACTGCTGTTGGTGGGATAGAAGATGGCGCGGACATTGCTCACGGCGTCGGTGCGCCGGATGTTGCCATTGGTGAAATAGGCATAGATGTCCTTCGACGACAGCTGATTGTAGTGCACGCTGTCCGACATCAGTTCTATGGAGAGTGCCTGCCCGTTGACATGGGCACTGCGTATCGTGGAGTCGTTGGTATAGACGTAGATGACCTCTCCGGTGAGCTGGCGGCTGCCGTTCCAGGTGATGGGGTCGTCATACATCGTCATGCAAGAGTCGCGGGTGTCGTAGACGAGGGAGTCGCAGACAGCCTGGAAGTCGGCGCGGAAAGCCCGCACCTTGCGGTAGCAGTGCACCTTGCGGTAGACGCTGTCGGTATTGATATGGAAAGTCTCCACGCGCATGGTGTCGGCATGCATGTAGAGAGTGTCCTTCTGGGAATAGTCGACGGCGAGGGCGCGGCGTGTGGCAAAGCCCTTGCCGGTCTTCTCGTTGTAGACAACTTCACCGGCGGTGAGCTTGTTCTTGTTCTTCTTGTCCACGAAGATGACATTGCCCAGGCCGTGGTTGTTGCCCGTGTTGCTATTATAATATAATGTGTCGCCGGTGATGGTCTTGTCGCCGTTGACGATGGTGGAGCGCCCGAAGAGACGAGCCCTGTCGCTCCGCGTGTTGAAATAGGCGTCGGTGGTGGTGATGACGCCATCCTTGTTGCGGATGATGGACGGTCCCACCTTGCCCATACCTTTGTTGGGGGTGTAGAGACCTACGACATGTGCTAAGGAGTGGCGCGTGTCGTAGTAGAGGGTATCAGTGGAGACGCGGTTCTTGGGCGTATGGAGCTGCACGTCATAGTAGAAGACTGCCGACTTGGTGACGGTGTTGTACTCGCCCCAGTCGGAGCTCAGCCTGTTGACGCCATCGACGAGGCGTCCTCCACGGAAGAAGTAAGCGTTGTTATAGAGACGGTCGTAGTTGAGACTGTCGGTGTAGAGTGTCTGTCTGCGATGGCGGAGGACGACATTCCTGCGCGCCTCCATCATCTGGCCCGCACCGTCATACCACGCGTTGTCACAACTCAGCGACAGCGTGTCGCCCTGACGGAACCGCACGTGACCGAAAGCCCGGAAAGAGTTGCTAGCCTGGAAATAGTAAGCGCTGTCGCAGAACAAGGCGGCACCCTGATGGACGAAGTGGACATGGCCCTTGGCAATCTGGGCATCGGGGTTGGGACCGTACATGTCGAACTTCAGCTCATCAGCATGGACAAGGTACACCCTGTTGTCCACAGCCTTCTTCCGGCGCGCTGCCGGGGAGGCGATGACACCAAGGAGCCCTAAGACTAAAAGACTGAAAAGCAGGACGCCTCTGTCCTTTCTCACTTCACCCATCCCTGATATTCGTACTTACTTGGTATTCTGTATTTAGGGGTCATCCACACATAGGTATGCTTTATCTTGTCGGCAACCCAGTCGTGGATGGCTTTCTCGCGCTCCTTGTTGAGCACGACATCCTTCATCACCTGGAAGTCCTCGGTGATGGTGGCACGATGCCCTGGTGTGCGGCTCTTGAGCTTCACCACGGCGACAACGGTCTTGCCCTTGGAGTTGACCATGTCGAACGGCTTAGAAATCTCACCCACCTGCATGGTGTCGACGACACGGGCCACCTCGGTAGGCAGGTCCTTCATCTGGAAACGCGACGTCATGCCCTCTGAGGTACTGTTGGACATCAGACCCTGGTTGTTCTTCGTGTCCTTGTCATCAGAGAGGTAGCTGGCGGCCTGCTCAAAGGTGAACTTGCCGGCCTTGATATCGGTGCAGATGGAGTCGAGGCGTTGCTCGGCAGCATCAATCTCGTCCTGCGACACCTTCGGCTTGAGAAGGATGTGGCGAACGTTGATTTTGTCACCGCGCTTATCGATGAGCTGGATGATATGGAAGCCGAACTCCGACTCCACAATCTTGGAAATCTTCTTCGGATCGGTGAGGTTGAAGGCGACGTTGGCGAAGTTGGGGTCGAGGATACCACGGCCCACATAGCCGAGCTCACCACCCTGGCGGGCAGAGCCAGGGTCCTCGGAATAGAGACGTGCCAGGGTGGCGAAGGTCGTCTCTCCCTTGTTGACACGGTCGGTGAAGTTGTGCAGCTCGTCTCTGACGCGCTGTATCTCAGCCTGCTTAATCTTCGGAGCGCTGACGAGAATCTCCACCTCGACCTCTGTGGGCACGTAGGGCAGACTGTCGGTAGGGAGCGAACGGAAATAGCTTCTCACGTCGGCCGGCGACACCTTGATGTTCTCCACAATCTTCTGGCGCATCTTCTGCACGAGCTGCTGGTCGCGGAACTGGTCGTGGAGCTCGGCACGCATGTCGTTGACGGACTGCTTGCGATACTCCTCCAGCTTCTCCTGTGAGCCTGCCATCTCTATCCAGTGGTTAATCTGCTGGTTGACGCCTGTAGCGATGTCCGACTCGGTGACCTCCAAGGAGTCTATCTGTGCCTGGTGGAGGAAGAGCTTCTGCACGGCAATCTGCTCGGGGATGCTGTAGTCGGGATCGCTGCCGAAGTTGATGCCCTCGGCCAGGCCCTGCATACGCATCTCTTCGACGTCGGACTTCAGGATAGGTTCGTCGCCGACCACCCATATCACCTCGTCGATGACAGCGTTTTCAGGGACGGGAGCTTCAGCGGCGCTGTCGCTCTTAGCGGTGACGGCAGTCTGGGAACTGTCGGAGACAGAAGCAGAACGCCATGCCGTCAACGGCATGCGTCCTGACGGAACGGCCATTGCCCCCATAGTGATGAGAGCAATGGCTGTCAGAAATATAGTCTTTACTGATTTCTTCATTTCAAAATATAGGCAGTGCGGCTGCTTACTCCGGACGGGAGTAGTTAGGAGCCTCGCTGGTGATTGTAATGTCGTGAGGATGGCTCTCCAAAACGCCGGCATTGGTGATGCGTGTGAACTTGGCGTTGTGGAGCTCGTCGATGTTGTGAGCACCGCAGTAGCCCATACCCGAGCGCAGACCACCCGTCATCTGATAGACGACCTCCTGCACGGTGCCCTTGTAAGGCACACGGCCGGCGATGCCTTCCGGCACGAGCTTCTTCACATCGGTGGTGTCGCTCTGGAAGTAGCGGTCCTTGGAACCGTTCTTCTGGCCCATGGCCTCCAAGGAGCCCATGCCACGGTAAGTCTTGAACTTACGGCCGTTGTAGATAATGGTGTCGCCGGGGCTCTCCTCGGTACCGGCCACCAGTGAGCCGATCATCACGCAGTTGCCACCGGCAGCAAGGGCCTTGACAACGTCGCCGGAGTAGCGCAGACCACCATCGGCGATAAGGGGCACATCGGTATCCTTCAGCACGCTGAAGACATCGTAGACGGCAGAGAGCTGGGGTACACCGACACCGGCAACGACACGTGTGGTGCAGATGGAACCCGGGCCGATGCCGACCTTCACGCCGTCAGCACCATTGTCATAGAGATATTTGGCAGCAGCACCGGTAGCGATGTTGCCGACGACGACGTCGAGGTTGGGGAAGGCATTCTTCACCTCGTGGAGCTTGCCAATGACACCGGCGCTATGGCCGTGGGCTGTGTCGATGACGATGGCGTCGACACCGGCGTTGACGAGGGCCTCAGCACGCTCCAGGGTGTCCTTGGTGACGCCGACACCGGCGGCAACACGCAGACGGCCCTTCTCATCCTTGCAGGCGTTGGGCTTGTCCTTGGCCTTGGTGATATCCTTATAAGTGATCAGACCGATGAGGTGGTTCTCGCTGTCTACGACAGGGAGCTTCTCAATCTTATTCTGCTGCAGGATATGAGCAGCATTGGTGAGGTCGGTCTGCTGATGGGTGGTGACAAGGTTCTCCTTGGTCATAACATCATCCACGAGCTTGTCCATGTGTGTCTCGAAGCGCAGGTCACGGTTGGTGACGATACCCACGAGGTGGTTGTCATCGTCGACAACAGGGATACCGCCGATATGCATCTCGGCCATCATGCGCAGAGCGTCGAGGACGGTCTTGCCGCGACGGATGGTGACAGGGTCGTAGATCATTCCGTTCTCAGCACGCTTCACGATAGAGACCTGACGGGCTTGCTCGTCAATGCTCATGTTCTTGTGAATAACGCCGATGCCGCCTTCACGGGCAATGGCAATAGCCATGGCAGACTCCGTGACAGTATCCATAGCTGCCGTGACAAAAGGAATGTTCAGCGTGATATGACGCGAGAACTTTGCCTGAAGGCTGACCTCCTTGGGCAACACATTAGAATAAGCTGGAATAAGAAGGACGTCGTCGAAAGTCAGACCATCCATAACAATTTTATCTGCAACAAAAGATGACATAAAAGATACCTTAAAATTTATTGCATGCAAAATTAGCAATATTTTGGCAGATAGAGAAGACAGACAAGGATAAAAAAACTAAATATCGTTAAGAAGCGGGGAATTTCTTCTTAGGGCAAAACATGCGAAAAGATCTATCTGCCAGAAGGGAAAGCCACATACTGATAGCTTTCCGAACAAAAACAGTCCCAATCTCTTGCACGATTCAAAATAAAAGGTTATTTTTGCATCATCATCAACTCAGAAAGGAGAAATCTATGGCAGCAACATCTATAAACATTCAGGTTGATATACCAAGAGGTTATCAGCTGAGTCTTGAAGAATTGAAACGTCAACTTGCCTTGTATGCGCAGTTTGTCATCAACCAAGCCAAGCCCGTAAGAAAGGAGAAAACTGCATCCTCTCTCTTATCTTTAAGGGGGATTCTTAAGACCAACAAGACAGACGCAGAGCTACTTGATGAATATTTCAAGGAAAAATACGGGCTATGAATATTTTCTTTGATACAAACATTGTGCTTGAACTTCTGGCTGACAGGCCAAAAGCAAAGGTAGTGGAGGCTATTTTTAAGCTGTGTGCCGGAAACGAATGGGCTAAGTTTTTATCAGTAGGATCAATTTACACTATAGCTTATATGACAGAAAGGATTCTACATGGGCAGGGCGTTGTTAAGCCTGAACTGACAGAAAAGCAAAGGTTGATATACCAAGTTCTGCTAAATTCCTTTGAAATTGTTTCACTAAATACAGAAGGAATAGCAGAAGGAGCAAAAGATCCGTCTTTTTCAGATTTAGAAGACAGCTTTCAATATCAGAGCGCCCTACAAGCCGGATGTGACCTACTAATCACCTTGAATATTAAAGATTTCAAAAATGCTAATCAGGAAAGCATCAAAATCATGGAACCACAGACTTTTCTGGACAACTATACCAAAACTGACAACTCAAAATAGGCGGGAGTCTACAGTTACAAGAATATCGTTTTCAATGCCGCACGCAATGGTAACAATCCTGATGACTTCTATCAGCGCCTCATGAAAATTGCTTACAAGCCAACGTCTGCCCTACCCCAGCAGGATGTGCACCGGCCAGATTAGCATGACTCAGTGTACACCGGCAATACCGATGTCATTCTTTCAGTCTTCTGAGCCACATGGCGAGGAAACGGTCGTAGACGATGTAGCCATTCTGATCATGGAAGAGTTTCTCCTGCTGTGTGAGGCTCTGCAGGGCCTGGCGCGTGGAGCTCAAAGCTGGCAAACGGTATTTCCGCATGATAAGCACTTCATATTATATGCAGCGCAAGTTACGAAGTATATCTCAATCCACCAAAAGAAAAGCTGACTTTTCCTTGATTTCGTCGCTTTTAAGGGCGCAATGGATATTTCCCGTGGCACGGATAGGCACATCGGAGCAACCTTTTTTGGGAGTAGAGAAGCTCTTGAATACGAACCTTTTACAAAAACAAGCAAAACACTTGCTGTGATGCAAGGGCTGCGCCCTTTGT
>ERZ791911.210-NODE-210-length-53005-cov-10.275467_pt1 | contig 53005 bp, 45 predicted proteins | sample MGYA00510142_ERZ791911 | MGnify/ENA primary metagenome ERZ791911 (study PRJEB30046, sample SAMN00792056) | human gut metagenome | study: EMG produced TPA metagenomics assembly of the A metagenome-wide association study of gut microbiota in type 2... | reverse complement strand
CTTTTCTCAAGAGCCCTTTACTTCCTAAATTGGCAATCGGCATTAGTTCTTCCAGAACCAACCCCATGTTCTTCTACATAAAATCTATCATGTTTCTTGTGCCTTAGTCGCTTCATCGGGAAGTAACGGAGGCATTATTTCTTTTTCGAAGGGATAGTGATAATATTTTTCCCTCCTTCTATAAATTTAATCATAGGGGAGTTGGAAACAATATTTTTAAATTTTGCAATGTATTCGTCTGTACATTCACCTAACCTTACAACAATCCTATTGCTTTCAGTATCTAAATAGCATCCATACCATTTTAACTTTTCTTTTGTTTCATAGAAGCTCTTGTCGAATAGTTTTTCTTTAATATCAAAAAGAAGTGCATTGAGTTCTGAATATGAATACTCGCATTCTTGAATAGAGAAGTTATTGCTTTTGGTTCTCTTTCTCAACTCGTTTATGATTTCCGTATTATTTAGGCTGGAAACGATTTGAAAGACACAAATCCCGTTGTCGTTTGTAAAACATCCACCGAAATAATCAGGATAATTGTAAACCTTTGTATCACGAGTAACGAATCCTTCTAGAGATTTTAAGAAGTTATTATAGGTATCCTCAGATAAAATGTTTGTTTCAAGAAGGCCTTCAGCTGGCAATTCCATTTCATCAGAACGTGATGTAATAATAGTAGAACAGGAGATCATAAATAACATAACACATAATGATGTGCTGCCTAATATTTTTTTCATAAGCACTCATTTTGAAATTTATAGCCCTAAATTTAGAAAATAATCTGTTACGTTGTTTTTAGTAATAAGACTTTAATTATTTTTTTAGTTTTCTTCTTGATAGCCCCAATAACATATCCCTTGGGGGTTTCTGCCAGTCGTACGCCTTTCTTTTGTTTTCTCAGAATACCATTGTATCAATGGCCCTATATTACAAATATGTTGTATGTTGGTCTATATATAGTTTATTCTGTGCTTTTTTTATGCATAAGATTTTTCTTTAAAATATTTGTTATAACTTTACCATCACAAATAACTGAATATGTGTTTATTTTTAGATTCATTAAACTTGGGTATTGTAAAGCATTTTGCTAGCAAAGCTGTTTGTATACGGAATCCGGCAGGATTAGCGAATCCTGCTTTTCTTATATCGCATTTCAGCTTCAAATTTTGGCAAAATAAGTTATATGTTTAAATATCAGTAAAAGAGTTTACTGATGATAGTCCTGAATGTTGTTGTTCGTGACGAATCACTACATTTTTGTTTTCATTTATTTGATAAATTTAGATTAAACATTTTTCATTGAAATCAAAAGAGATAATACACTTTTGCTTGAGAAAGCAGAAGTGTATTTTTTATCTGTAACCCTAAAAAAGTTTATTATTTTTTTTATTTTGAGCATTTGTTCATTATCTTTGCAGGCAGAAACAATAAATATACAATGTCACCACGTCCAAAAAATATACGCAAAGTTAACAATATGCCTTCTGTTGCCGGATTCAGACCTGTCATTTCCAACAATAGTTGTGAAGAAACAATATTCCTGCATTTCGAAGAATATGAAACAATACGCCTGTGTGATTATGAAATGAAAACCCAGCAGGAAGCCTCCATCTCAATGGGTGTGTCACGCCCTACCCTCAGCCGAATATATACCAGTGCAAGGCAAAAGATAGCCAAGGCATTCGTCTGTGGTGCCGCAATAATGATAGAAGGAGGCGTGTCATATACCAACAGTGAATGGTTCCGTTGCGGATCATGTGGTTTCTTGTTCAACAATATCAATCCGGCACTCAAAATCCGTAAGACAGTATGTCCGGTATGTTTTTCCGAAGACATCCACACCAGTAATATTAACATTAATAAGAATAAGATTATGATGAAAATTGCAATTCCTACCAGAGACAATGTAATTGATAACCATTTCGGTCATTGTGAGTATTATACAATTCTGACAGTAGGACAAGACAACCAGATTCTGAGCAGTGAAACCATTCCGTCGCCACAAGGATGTGGCTGCAAGTCCAATATAGCCGGTGAACTGGAAGGTATGGGGGTCAGTGTCATGCTGGCTGGAAATATGGGACAAGGTGCTTTGAATGTACTTACAGCCCACCATATTAAAGTGATAAGAGGATGTTCCGGAAATATTTTGAATGTCGCAACGGACTATCTGAACGGAAAAATAGCAGATTCAGGTATAGGTTGTTCATCGCATGAGCATCATCAATGCCATAGTCATAATGAATAAAAAGTGATATTCAATAATAACAAAATGGGGCTGTCCATTTTAGACAACCCCATTTAAAGAGATGCAAAATATATTATTTCAGTATTTCACCTTTTTCATTGAAGAACACCGTACTTTCAGTTCCTTCCTTGTCTGTCAGAACAACCTGATAGGTCTTACTGCCATCCTCTGCCGCTTCCACCGCCGCTTCCTTGACGGTTGATTCCGCAAAATTTTTGGCGATTGCTTCCGTTACCGCTGCCGGAAGGTCTTTCACTTCAATAGGGGTGAAGTCATTTACTGCCATGACTGTTTCAACACCTGAGGTCAAATTTTCGGCAAATGCCACTGTTGTTCCTAATCCCATTACCAATGCTACTGCAACAAAAAATTTTTTCATAATCTTATATTTTTAATGGTTATTGTTTTACGATAATGATAGGACAATTTTTATGCCAAAAGAATAATTAATCTGATTATCAACTGGTTAATGTTTTACTAATTATATGTAAAATGGAAAAAATCCTCATATAGTGTGGGATGATGTGGAAATGTTCCACATTGATACCTTTCTTCCATTAATCTTTTCGCACCTTTGCGGAAAAATGGATAAAATCAGATACCGTCTTGTATATAACCGCCAGAACACGCTAAACAGGCAGGGCACGGCTCTTGTACAGGTTGAAGCCTATTTGAACCAAAGGAAAATCTACCTGAAGACCAATGTTTACCTCAAACCGGAGTGCTGGAGCCGTGAGGGGGCACAAGTCATTAACCACCCCCAATCTAACGAACTCAACGCAATGCTCTATGAATACATCCTGTATCTGCAAGGCATAGAGTTGGGGTATTGGAAGCGCGGAATACCTGCCACACTCTCACTACTGAAGGATGCTGTCAAGAAGAAAAGTGCCGTGAATGTCAGTTTCTCCACTTTTGCCAAATCAGCCATTGACAATTCGGACAAGAAGCAGTCCACCAAGGACAACCTGCACTCTACACTGGCGGTCCTGAATGATTTCCGTTCCGGATTGGACTTCAAGGATCTTACCTATACATTCCTTCGTGATTTTGAGCAATACTTAAGGGAAAAGGGCAATGCGGACAATACGATAGCCAAGTACATGAGACAGCTCCGTACCTTGGTCAATGAGGCAATCAACCAGGGATATATGCACGCGGACGCTTATCCGTTCAGAAAGTACAAAATCAAACAGGAGAAGGGCAGACATGAGTTTCTTACCCCGGACGAGCTGAAGAAGCTGGAAACGGTCGAAGTGGAAGAGAAGTCCATGCGCCATGTGCTCGATGCCTTCCTGTTCTGCTGTTATACCGGATTGCGCTATTCTGACTTCTGCCAGCTCACACCTGAGAATTTCATTAGGATAAACGGCAAGCGGTGGCTGTACTTCAAATCCGTCAAGACAGGGGTGGAAATCCGTCTGCCGTTGCATCTGCTGTTTGAAAGCAGGGCATTGGGCATTCTTGACCGCTATCCTGATATCGGAAGTTTTGCCGCTTTGCCTTGTAACTCGGAAGTGAATAAGCAGCTTCGAAAGCTGGCCGGATTGTGTGGTATCAAAAAACGGATAACCTACCATGTGAGCCGTCATACCTGTGCCACCCTGCTGGTTCATCAGGGAGTTGCGATTACAACAGTCCAGAAGCTGCTCGGACATACTTCCGTAAAGACCACACAGATTTATTCGGAGGTACTTTCCAGCACCATTGTGCGTGACTTGAAAAATGTTCAAAGGAAAAGGAAAAAAGTAAAGATGTTTCCTGATAAAGGCTTGAGAACATCTGATTTTATAGACAACCGGTAGATTTCATGAATCCTATTTGTTTTCTATTAATATTGTGACTCTTTAATTTCTTCGGATAATCGAAATATTGCTCCTGATTATTTTTTTCAATATGGATTGAATATGGAATAGTTTTCACTATCTTTGCAGTGTAACCAGGAGCTTGATGGCAATAAATATTGTCATCAGGCTCTTTTTTTATTGTCTATCTGTCGAATAATGGAATCCCCCGTCTGGCTTCACAGTCTGACGGGGGGAGGTTAAATCCAATCAATAATAGTTTTGAAAGAATCAGGTCAACAAAGTATTGACAAAGATAGTGAAATATGAATAGTAAGCAATATGGATATGGATTTATTTTGCATATATATAAATTCTAGGCATTTTTTCAGGAAAGATAGGGACAGTTGAGAAATAAAGGAAACAGGATGAATAATTTATCATATAATAATTAAACGGTGAATGTAATGGAGATAGATATTGCAAACATTATTAGTGCTGCCGGAACATTGCTGGCAGCTTATTTCGCCTATAATCAGTATACCAAAAACAAGTTGACTGATTTAAAAGTGGAATATTTTAAAAAAGAAGAGAAAAGAAGAAGTTACCACCGCAGCGAGAACTCCGCCAAGGTGTTCGGTGAGTTGTGGCGTGTACTTTATGAAACGAAAGCAGACAGGGTATATATCGTACAACCCCATCCCTTGGGGCATATAGCTTTTCTTTCGGTGCAGTTCGAGGTAAAACGAAAAGGTATAGCTGGGATGCGTGAAAGCATTCAATCACTTCCCATGAGTGAAGTGGCCGTTTTTGCAGAAAATCTCGCAAAGAATCTTTTCATGTTCTATTCAGATATTGATAATCAGGTTAAGGATAAGGTTGCCAAATCTCTATTATCAACAAATGGATGCAACAGCGTCGCTATTAAACGGCTTAATTCATCTCAAGATTGGGTTGGAAATATATTTTGTGAGTTTACAGATGAAACGGATTTGAATGAAGATGAACTTCATAAGGTCTTGCATGAAGCAGCGGTTAACATACAATATATCCTGCCGGAATTCAAAGAAAATAAAATCGAATAATTATAATTAATGAGTAGTATGGCTGACGTAAGAAAACTTGCACCGTTTATTCTGAAATGGGAAGGCGGTTTTGTAAATGACCCTGACGATTTGGGAGGGGCTACCAATATGGGGGTGACTATCGGAACCTATGAGGCATATTGCCGAAAGAAAGGATATTCCAAGCCTACAGTTGAAAGATTGAAAAATCTCACAAAAGAGGAATGGACGGAAATCTTGAAAACCATGTACTGGGACAGATGGAAGGCTGATGAGATAAAATCGCAATCAGTTGCTGATATATTAGTTGATTGGGTCTGGGCATCCGGTGCGCACGGAATTAAGATTCCTCAACGCTTGCTTGGTGTTACGGTGGATGGCATTGTAGGTCCCAAGACCATTGCCGCAGTTAATTCCCGTAATCCGCGTGAACTGTTTGACCAGATCAAGATTGCACGGTTTGATTTTATCGAGGATATATGCCGGAAACGCCCAGCAAACAACAAGTTCAAACGGGGGTGGATGAACCGCATAAATAATATTTCTTATGTTGGCTAAGGTTATGAACTGGATAAGCCGGCACATATTGCTGGCTCCCTTCATGTGTCTGTTCCTGCTGTTTGCCTGTGGCAGCTCGCATAAGGCTATCAAATCCAACACAGAAGTAATCAGCAAGGATAGCGCCAGTGAATCTATCAACATCGTACACGGATCAAGTACCTCTTTGAGCGAACTTATTACCACTAATAGTAACTATGTGATTGATTTTCGTATCTATGATACCCGAAAACCGCCCGACAGCCTGACTGGGAAACCTCCGTTATTGGCTGACGGGCATGTAGAAGGTGATTTCAGCAAGAATAAAAAGAAGGAAACTGCAACCAAAGACTGTACGGAGGTGAAAGTTGACAAGGAAGCCACTTCCACCAAACATGAAGAAACCAAGACTGAAGGGGTAAAAGAGAAAAAAGAATCCACGCTGCCTGAACAAATCGGTTTTGCCTGTGTTTGTGTAACCGTTTTGATTGTCGTTATACTAATAGTAAAACATTGGCGCAAAAGACAATCTTCATCATAAAACTTTAAATTTATAAATTGGACTACTCCGGCTCGTGATGAGTCGGGGCGTTTTATTAAGAAACTTGGTTGCATCTATTTTTTTGCAAAATCACTTTTATTTTTGCCTGTAAACATACATTTATTCAAAATAAAATATTACCTTTGCAGTATACAACTGGAAAGGTAATATTTCCATACACATTAATATTGTCTGAAACTTTTAAAAATAAATAAATATTATCCCTATGAGGACAATTGCCTGTGAAGGTAATTGTCCTTTTTTATTATTACATTTTCTTGTTTTTGTAGACAACAAAATGTATATTTGCCATACCCAGTTGGATGGATGGGATAATTAATATTTTTAAAAGTTTATAAGAAAGAAATGAATTATTTAATTTTTAAGTACGATGAAATGGATGGAAGTTCCATTTCAAATGTATCAACAGATATTTTAACTATTGAAATTAATGGTGAACCGTGGTTTGTAGCTTCCGATGTATGTAATTTATTAGGGTTGACTAACACTACCGAATCTTTGTCTTCTCTTGATGAAGATGAAAAGCTGACCTCAGTAATACTTAGGGCAGGTCAAAATCGGAGAGTTAATCTAATCAGTGAGAGTGGTTTATATTCCTTAGTATTCAAGAGTAGGAAACCATTTGCTAAGAAGTTCTGCAAATGGATTACTAAAGTTGTAATTCCTTCAATAAGGAAAACCGGACGTTATAGTATAGACAGAAGTGAAATCCCTAATTTTGTAATAAGGTACAATGATAATTGGGATCGAGTGGATAAAGGGTATTTTTCTGTTATAAACGAACTGTTTGTTAGACTTTACCGAAGATTCCATCATGTTGGGTACGAAATCCCTAACAAAGCTTTCGATGGAAAGGAAATCCGCCCAGATGTGAGCGTGGGTAAATGTTTTGCTACCTATTTAAAGCTTAACTATTCTGAATTAGCAGGCAAGTACAAATCTTACAAACATAAATTCCCGAGTGGAATGGAATTAGATGCAAGGCAATATGAAAATGCCCTTTTGCCTATTTTTATTCAATATGTGGATGAAGAGTGGATTCCTAAACACGCAGAAAAATATTTCTCCGCAAGAGATACGAAAGCTTTAGATTACCTTCCTAAGCTTTTGGATTCCAAAAAGAAATCAGCTTAATGAATAAAAATGGCACATTATACCATCCAGTAATGTGCCATATATTCTATTTTCCTATCTTTGCCCTGTGATTTTGGAGTAGAAGCCAATCTCATAATAAAAGTTGGGGAGGGTGTCGTTATTGACACCCCCCCTTTTTCTTATCGACAGACTGCCATCTAACAGACTAATCATAAATAGCATCACTGTTTAACGGCAAACGATGCCATAGATTTCAACTTCACCAACCATAGCTGTTTCCGGTTCATCCCAACAAATACTCACAAAACGCCCACGCGGTGTTGACGTCCCTGTGTCGACTTTCCACTCATATATGGTTTGTTCTCCCTGAAGTACAACTTTGGCAAGACTTTGCCAATGCTGTCGATCATTGGATATTTCAATCGTGAAATGTCTATTTACATTGATCGGTGGAAAAACAAAACGTAAACGTTTCACCTCAAGCATCTTTTCGGTATCTATGGTCAAACGCGGTGCATCATCTGTCAATTCAGCCTGCCAAAATGAAGAATCACACTCATCCGTGGCCATTCCGGCATCATATCCATCCAGATGTGAAGTGGAAAATGTTGGATTATTGCGTCCAAAACGTTGAAGAGAAGCAGTCGTTTCACGAATAAACGAGGTATAAGGACGATTGACAGCCTCCACCGATTGGCCTGGACAAAAGGCTGGTGCACCTATAAAGTCTATAGATACGGTAGCCGTTTTCAAACCGGGTGAACGTGCCTCTACGATGCATTTACCAGAATAGTATGCACGCAGCGAAATGGCAGCTTTCCCGTCTTGAATCCGAATGTCGCTGTTGGCACGAAAGCAAATCGATTTTCCCGTAGGAAATTCACCAGGACCCTTCGTGACACACAAATCAACCGGAACATTGTTACTCAAATCCCGTCCAGTGCTGTCAACCACGGTTACAAGCAATTGTACATCATCCGTTCCGTCTGCCAATACTTCCTTATTACCAATGACTTCCAAACGAAGCGCTACCGGTTTTCCTTGTATAGGCCACACAGGTGGTTCAATACCTCGATAAGCACGACGGTACCAATACCATGCACGTTTGGGAATACGGAAATAATCGACAATACCCATTTTGCCTAAAGCACTGCCAGCAATGCTTCCATGATCAAATCCGCACCAAATGGCTTGTCCGCTCCGCCACGACACCCCTCGCCAAGCCTCGTTGGCATCAAGGTCCCCCCATCCTGGAGCATAGTTTCCCGGTCTGTCAGCGGTAACGCTACCGTATTCGGCCACAATCGATGGAATGCCAGGCTGCTGAAAATCGGGCTGTGTAGCTCCATCACCATTGTATCCAGCCATATCGCCAATACGGTCAATGCGGTTTTCGCCCAATGGACGCTGAGCCCCTCCGATGGCAGCCAAGCGGGTAGGATCAAGTTGATGGGTACGTTCAACCATACGGTGTAGCAGCCGCTGCACTCCGGGCAGTGTCGACGACTCTGAAAAGAAAGGCTCATTGCTCATACTCCATACCACAATAGAGGGATGATTCCGGTGAATACGTATCATTTCCTCCAATTGCCGTAACGCACTTTGCTCAAAAGCTGCCGTATCGGACGGTGTAACGGGATAGGCACTGCAATCCCAATACCCATCACCCCGATAACCGCCTATCCCCCAAAATGGAGCTTCTGACCAAAAGAGCATACCTTCTTCGTCGCAAGCCTGTGAAAAAGCTGGCGAATGAGGATAATGCGAGCCGCGGATAAAGTCGAATCCGGCTTCTTTCATCATTTTTATATCACGTCTTTGGGCTGCTTCAGTCACAGCATCTCCCCATCCAGCCTGGTCCTGATGCACATTTGCTCCATGAAAGTAGTGATGGTTCCCATTCAGGAAGAAACCTCTGTCGGCAGTCCACTTCACCCAGCGAAAGCCAAAAGTTTCAACTGTTGCGTCACAGAGTTGTTTTCCCATATAGAGTTTGCTTTCCACCTTATATAACGTGGGACTTGTTGGAAACCATAGTTGTGGATGCTCTATTTCAGGGGTCAGTTGGCTGTAGCAAAGCCGTTGCCCGGCCGCCAGCATACTATCACTTTCCACTTTTGCCAGGACCTTGCCATGCGGTGAAAAGATGCACGTAACCAAACGTAGGTTGACGGCTTTCTTGCCGGCATTTACGACATCGGTTTCTACCTTTACGCGTGTGGATGTTCCGCTTCGAGCTTCAAGATCAGGTGTAGTTATACCCACTCCGCACCAATCAATGTAGTGGTGACTTTTTCGTACCAAACGTACATTTCGATAAATACCTCCAGAAAATGTATGTTCACCGGCACGAGGAGCAATATCAGCCCGCCATAGATTATTCACTCTTATGGCTATGAGGTTATTTCCACACTGCAAATAAGGCGTAATCTCAATTTGAAAGCCCGTATATCCTCCGAGGTGATTTCCCGCTTTTTTTCCATTGACAAAGATTTCTGCTTCTTGAAACACGCCATCAAATTCTAGAAATACAAGTCCTTTCAAATCACTCCGATCCATTTCAAGATGACGACGATACCAACCATAGCCGGTATAAAAATCCTTTGACATAAAATAAGGTAGGCTAAACGAATGAGGTAAACCTACCGGCTGCCATTGGCTGTCGTCAAAATGAACAAAAGCAGCCTGTGCCGGGTCACCTAGGATAAAACGCCAAGACCTGTTCAGAAGGGTCGTTTCTCGAACAGGCTGTGCCGTAATCCATGCAACACTGGAAAATAAAAGGATGAATGAAAAAAGGTAGTTTTTCAGAGTTGTATTCATAAAGTCAAAATTAAGAAGTTGTTTAAAAATTATCAAAAACAAACGTTACCACAGCGGATAGCACATTGTAAATCAGCGTATTAATTATTCATAATCTTATGAGTACCAATCGATTAAAGTTATGGAACAATACTTAACCAACCTTACTGATAAACAGTGGCAAGTTATAGAAAAAATTATAAATCTACAAGAAAGGAAGCGAAAACATTCTCTCAGAAACATCATGAAGGCGATTCTATATATTCTCAAAACAGGCTGTCAGTGGCGCATAATTCCCAATGAACTTCCAAAAGAAATGCAGATTAACAAAGCGGCTTTTACCCCGAATTTGAAACTTACTATTGAAAGCTGTATCATGCAAGCAAAACAAAACTTAGGGAACTATAAGATGGGAGGGCCGTTTCTGATTTTGAAACAAATCAGAGCAAATATTGAAAACAGTAAATGATATTCTTTTATTATTCAGTAAACGAATCAAGCGGCCGTCTTTTATAGATAACCGCTTGATTTTTAGGTTAGGACTTCATCAGCATGATGTCTGCTCTCATTTCCAAAAACTCCTTATATTTCTCCGGATGATCCACATAATCAATCACCCGATTGACGGCTATTTCCGCTTGTTTCTCCCTTACCTTAGCGTAATAGCGTATCACTCCCCTACTCTTGTCCGAATGCCCTAAACAGTAGTCTATCACTCCATCAGGTATCCCTAGTTCTGAAGCTAATTGTGCAAAGGTTTTCCGGGCGGAGTAGTAAACCACACGTTCCTTTATCCCAAGTTCCTTTGCAAGCTTCGCTATTCCCCGTGATATATGACGAGAGAAATTCTTATAAGTGAAATTATAATGAAAATCCAGCTTACCGGTTCTTGGGTTCATCCATTTTGCTATAATACAGGCTGCTTTCTCGTGAACAGGCAATATAATTACATTTGCATTGGAAGTCCGCCCCATAATCTTCTTACGGGAGTATTGTATATACCTAGAGTTTCTAAAATCCATATCCATCAAGTCAGTCATATTAATACCTCCGAGATAAAATGAAAGAGAGAACAAATCTCTGGCTACTGACAAATAATTACTGTCAACCTCAGCATTAAGTATCTTGGACAAAGACTCCAGCCTGATACTGACATCGCGTACAGGAGATTGCGGAATAGAATAATCTACAAAAGGATGTACATTATATGAAACCTTTCTCTTTTTTATCGCCCTGTTTATGATTGTCCGCGTATTTCTCATTACTATCCCCAATGTCGCCCGGCTCCAATTCTTTTTTTCAAGATACGCTGCATATTGCTCTATAAGTTCCGGGGTAATATTGACAAGTCGTACATCCCCACGCAGGAACTTCAAGAAATGAGCCTCACTTTCCCTCATCATATTAGCATAGTTGGTTTTACTGTTTTTAAACAGTTCCTCAATATATGCATCACACACAGACTTAAATGATTCCCCCTGTGTATCCACAGATTCCCTTAAGATGAAATCCTTCAACTGTGTACATGAATAGATACCTGGATTATCTATCTTGTCCAATCTTTCCTGATACTTATTGAGAAGATTACGCAATTTTGTATTTATCATTGCGGCATCCGGGCGTTTTACCACCTGTCCGTTCTTGAACTGGGAGAGATTATCTATGATAAACCGAGTGATAATGTAGCAAGTTTCCTGCTTATGGCAAACGGCCACTCTAATTTTATGTCTGCCATCTTTTAAAACTTTTGCTTTGAAAATTGTTAGTTTGAGAGTTGCCATACTGATTAAAATTAAAGGATAAGTTTTGGATAAGTTTTTGTGTCCATTGATGGGCAAAAATTCCTTTTTTTTAATCAATAAAATGAAGTTTTTTTACATAAAAAAGACTTTGAAAACAGCATCAAATCACTGATTATCAAAGTCTTTTTCTTTTGTCGGGGTAGCGGGATTCGAACCCACGACCCCCTGCTCCCAAAGCAGGTGCGCTAACCGGACTGCGCTACACCCCGAATCTTTTTTTTATTTTTTCAATCGCTTTATCTCTCAAAAGCGATGCAAAGGTACGGCTTTTTTTTATATATGCAAATATTTAAAGCGATTTTTTTTATACTTTTTTTCGCATTATTACTTATCAAATTATAAATCAAAACATTAACCTTAAAACTTTTTTTATCCGCAACAAAGAAATTTCAGTGTAAAACAACTCCCCTTCCCTATTTCACTACTTGCCGAGATACTTCCACCATGTAAATTCATAATTTGTTTGCATAAACTGAGTCCTATACCACTACCTGTTGGCTTCGTTGTAAAAAAAGGAACAAAGATTTTATCCAATACTTCTGGAAGAATGCCACTACCATTATCACAGACAGAAAGGAAAAATAGATGTTTTTCTAAATCACAATGTGTGCTAATGATAACTTCGGGATAGATTTGCTCTACACAAGCCTCACCTGCATTCTTTAGTAAATTGATTAATACTTGTTCTATCTGTGAACGATCCAGCATCAGTGTCGTTTCTGGGTTTTCTACTTTATATATATATTGTATGTTTTTATTAGGAAACAGTTTTTTCATATCACTCAGTAAATCACCTATATTTACTGGAGCCAGTATCGGAACAGACAGACGAGAAAGTTTACGATAGTTTTCCACAAAATTCAGCAACCCTTTACTTCTTCTATGAATAGTCTGCATCCCTTGCAACATGATATTGTAATCTCTCTCATTCATACCATTTTGTACAGCACGCTCACTTAATGTTTCACTTAATGAAATAATGGGCGCAATGGAGTTCATTATTTCATGAGTGAGTACACGAATCAGCTTCTGCCATGCTTCCATCTCATTTTCTTCCAATACAGCATGGATATTCTTTAAATTAACCAACCGGAGTTCCGTACCATGTTGAGCGGAATATTCAGATACCGTAACAGCCAATTCTTGTATAATATCTCCTTTATGTATTCGTACTGTTTTAATTTCTCCAGGCTGTAATGACAGGATAATAGTAGGAAAATCAGAATTTAACAGAGCCAATTCCCTGACAGAATGAATACGATAACCGCACAAATCCTGCATGGCTGCCCGGTTCATCCAATGTATATTGCACTGACTATCTACTACCAGCAAACTGCTGTCAACAGTATTCAATAATGTTTCATAATATTGATATCGCTCTTCATTCTCGGACAACCGAGTACGGAATTCAGCAACAACATTATTTATTTCTTGTGCCAATCGTTGTTCTGTACGAGTTTTGTGCTGGGTAGAAAAACTCAAAGAGAAATCTGCATAACGAATACCTTCTATCATTCGCGATATCATACGGGTCGTTTTATACTGCCACTGACAGATATAAATGATAATACCTGCCATAATCATCAGCGAAAAAAACAAGCAAAAATAGAGCGAATGTTGATAAAAGAGATATGCAGCTATAGCTACTACCCCCATTAATAACATACAAGCTATCATCCGTAAAGTTTGTAAACGACTCATAACCCTAATTTTTCAAGTTTCCGATAAAGAGCGTAACGGGTAATCCCCAAATATTCCGCTGCACGACTCAAGTTCCCTTCGCTGCGTTTCATAGCACGTTCTATGGCATTGCGTTCTAATTGTTCCAAGTTCAGTATCTCATCCGTATTCACCCTCTTCTCGAGTTGTGGCTGCAACATGAAATTTGCAGGCTTTAACAATGGCGAGTCCGAAAGAATAATTGCCCGTTCTATGGCATGCTGCAATTCGCGGACATTACCCGGCCAATGGTAACGCATGAGTTTCTGCTTGGCTTCGCGGCTCAGTCCGTTTATCTCTTTCTTATATTTATGAGTATACCGTTGTAAGAAATAATCAGCCAGTAAGAGAACATCCTCTCCCCTTTCCCGCAATGGAGGAATAGTAATCTCAATCGTATTGATACGATACAACAGGTCTTGACGGAAATTACCCTCCTCCACCAATTCTCGGATATTTACATTTGTTGCGCTTATCAACCGAACATCAATAGGAATTATATCCGTTGCTCCCAAACGTGAAATCTGCCGTTTTTCTATGGCTGTTAGTAATTTGGCCTGCATAGGTAATGACAAATTCCCTATTTCATCCAAAAAAAGCGTTCCTCCTGATGCCACCTCCATACGTCCCGCCTTTGCTTTGCGGGCATCTGTAAAAGCCCCTTTTTCATAGCCGAACAATTCACTTTCGAATAATGATTCAGGTATGCTCCCCAAGTCAATCGTTATAAAAGGACATTCACGACGAGGAGAAAAATAACGTAGAGAACGGGCCACCAAATCTTTACCGGTTCCATTTTCACCCAATATCAAAATATTAGCATCAGTATCCGATAATTTCCGAATAGTATCAAAAACCTCTCGCATAGGCGCTGAGTGACCTATCATTTGAGGCATCTCTTCATCCTGCGCGCTCAATGCTACAACTTGTTCTTTCAGTTGCCTGACCTCTTTACGAGAATCACGAAGTTTGATAGCCGATGAAAGCGTAGCAAGTAGTTTTTCTTTTTCCCAAGGTTTGGGAATAAAGTCAATAGCTCCAGCCTTAATGGCCCGTACTGCTTTATCTGTATCCGCATAAGCAGTCATAAACAAGACAATAGCCTGCGGATCTAACTTTAGTATCTGCTCTAAACAATCGAATCCTTCCTGCCCGCTGATAGCATCCCGACGAAAATTCATATCAAGCAGAATAACATCAGGTTGAAAAGTAGTCATGAAATGCTCAATACGAGTCGGTTGAGTAGTAACTTTTATTTTTTCCACGTAGGGATCCAATAAAAGGTTTAGTGCAAAAAGCACGTCCTCATTATCATCTATAATCAATATTTTTCCTTTTGCATTCATTATTTTATCCTCAATATATCTTGTTATACGAATAAAAGATTTTCTATCCGCTTTTTTGCAAAGATATTGTTTTTTTTAATGTGTTGTCTGTGCGGATACGCACTATTTTTGTGCGTATCCGCACAGAGACATCATTATCTTTTATCCCACAAAAAACTGGTAAACAAAGAGATAAGATAATGGCACGCTATTTGATTAGTCTACAATACTAATATATTAAGTTATGAAAAAAAAATCAGTAATAGCTATCAATTTATGCCTTATAGCAAGCATAGTAACTCTATTCGGCAATAAGATCTATATGCTTTATATAGGTGACTGCCATCAATTGTGGGAAGAAGCACAAACTCACTATGTTAATCGACAATATGAAAAAGCACGCGAGTTATTAGAAAAGATAGCTCGCATTGATACGGCCCATCATGCCCAATATCTGACAGGCGATATGTATTTAAAAGGCTTAGGAGGTGAAATTGATTATGATAAGGCTTTGAAACTTTTTCATCAATCGGCAGCGGGCGGAAACACGTATGCTGAAAACAATATAGGCTTTATGTACACATATGGTTTGGGAGTCACTAAGGATTACAGCCAAGCTTTCAAATGGTTGAACAAAGCTGCCACTCAAGGAAATCCAGAAGCTCAAATTGGTATGGGGAGCCTTTATAAAAACGGTTGGGGAGTACGTAAGGATTGTTACATTGCTATGACTTGGTACCTACGTTCTGTAGCTCATGGTAATACGGACGCCATGAACAATATCGGTTATTTATATAAAAACGGACTTGGGGTTCCCCAAGACTTTGAAGAAGCTTATTTTTGGTTTAAAAAAGCAGCAGATAAGAATAATCCGATAGCTCAATATAATATAGGAAATATGTATTGTTATGGCGAAGGAATGGAAAAAGACTTTGCTAAAGGAGCCGAGTGGCTGACCAAAGCTGCTTTACAGGGGAATGCTCCTGCACAATACAACCTGGGACGCATGTATCAGTGGGGCAAAGGCGTAGAAAAAGACTTACAACAAGCCCGGTTCTGGTTCCAAAAAGCTATAGACAACGGTCATGAAAAAGCAAAGGAAGCATTAACCAAAATAAAAAGCGACTTATCCAAAGAAGACACCGAAGACCCACTCCTGTTCACCTAACTATAAGCCAAAAGTACTAATAGGTATAAAGACATAAAAAAAACGAACATGAAACTATATTGTATTATAGCACTTTCTCTTCTGCTTCGCCCGGAAACAGCCACAGCACAACAAGAAGAATTAATAACATTGAGTTTGCAACAAGCTATTGAAATAGCACAAGAAAACTCACCGAAAGCACAAGCTGCCCGTCATACCTATCGGGCAGCTTATTGGAACTACCGTTTTTTCCAAGCGAATTATCTTCCCTCCGTCACATTAACTTCATCTCCTACCCTAAATCGGGAGATAAACAAGATTACCCAACCGGATGGAACAAATCAATTTATCCAGCAAGACCAGTTAAGCACAGATCTCAGCCTTAAAATAAATCAAAATATATGGTTTACCGGTGGCAGCTTGTTTGTAAAAAGTACCACCCAACGCATTGATGAATTTGAAGATAATCATACAGCGTATAACACCCAACCCATAGTAATAGGTTACGAGCAGCAACTTTTTGGATATAATTCTTTAAAATGGGATCACCGTATCGAACCCCTTCGCTACCGGGAAGCCCGTAAAGCATATGCAGAAGCATTGGAACTTGTAGCCTCAGAAACCAGCACTCTTTTCTTCAACCTGGCAACTGCACAAACTAATCTTGACATAGCCGCCTACAACTATGCTTCTGCCGATACTTTATACAGGTATGCCGAGGGAAGATATAATATAGGAACCATAACTGAAAACGAAATGCTACAGCTGGAAATAAACAAACTGACAGAAGAAACCAATATGATGAATGCCCGCATCGAAGTAGAGGACCAAATGCAAACACTCCGTTCCTTCCTTGGCATTAATCGGGAAATAAATTTACGAGTCATTCCGGAAGACAGCATTCCTCAACTCGAAATCCCTTTACAAAAAGCATTACAACTGGCATTCAAAAACAGTCCCGATCCTGACACTTATAAACGCAAACAATTAGAAAGCCGCAGCGCATTAGCTTCTGCAAAAGCCAATGCAGGTTTGAAAGCCGACCTGTATGTACAATTCGGGCTTTCTCAAACCGGAAATAAATTTGCAGATTCTTACCGAAACCCCATGAACCAACAATATGCCAGTATTGGTATTTCTTTACCTATCCTGGATTGGGGTCGTGGAAAAGGACGCGTTCGTGTAGCTCGTTCCAATGTAGACTTAGTAGATACACAGGCTGAACAGGGAATGAAAGATTTTGAATTGAATGTATGTAAAATGGTCCGTCAATTCAATCTTCAAGCATACCGTGTAGCAGTAGCCGCCAAGACGGACAAGACGGCCGACCGGCGCCACGATGTAGCACGTCGGCTTTATATCTTAGGAAAATCGACAATTCTGGACCTCAATGCCGCCATTACAGAAAAAGATACCGCACGGAGAAATTATATAACAGCTTTGAAAACTTATTGGAGTCTGTATTATGGTATTAGAAGTATGACGGGATATGATTTCCTCAGAAAAGCAGAGATTTCATGTACTATACCTAAACCTTAACTACACGGCAGATATAAATGATCTTTGTATTATCGCCATACTTAAAAAAGAAATAAAAAAAATTATATCAAAAAACATAAACTAATGGATATAAAAATTGAAAAGAAACCGTGGTACATCCGCTATCGCTACTATATGATAGCTGCACTGGCCTTCATTATCTTCCTTATCTATGTGATAAGCCTTTCATTAGGTCCTCGCAAGCTGCGTATCGAAACAGACAACATTCAGATAGCCGAAGTAAAAGACGACAAATTTATGGAGTATGTAGATGTGGAAGGACTGGTGCAACCCATTCTTACCATCAAAGTAAATACTCGTGAAGCCGGCAGTGTAGACCGCATTGTTGGAGAAGAAGGGAATATGATGAAACAAGGTGACACCTTGTTGATATTGACTAATCCGGATCTGATTCGTTCCATTGAAGACCAACGTGACGAATGGGAAAAACAACGAATCACCTATAAAGAGAAAGAGATAGAAATGGAACAAAAGAGTCTGACACTGAAGCAACAGACATTACAGGCACAATATGAGATGGAACGACTGCGCAAGAGCTTCGGACTGGACAAAGAGGAATTCAAAATGGGAATTAAGAGCAAGGCTGAGCTTCAAGTATCTGAAGATGAATATAAGTATAAACTGAAAAATACGGCATTACAAATGGAAAGCCTGAAACATGATTCATCCGTAACCCTTATCCGCAAAGAATTATTGAAAAATGATCTGGAACGTGAAAGCAAAAAACTGAAACGTGCGGAAGAACGGTTGGAGGATTTGATAATAAAAGCTCCGATTGGCGGCCAACTAAGTTTTGTGAAAGTAACTCCCGGCCAACAGGTTGCTTCGGGAGAAAGTATAGCTGAAATAAAAGTGCTGGATCAATATAAAATTCATACTTCTTTAAGTGAATATTACATTGACCGCATCACAACAGGTCTTCCGGCTACCGTAAACTATCAAGGGAAACGCTACCCCCTGAGAATTACTAAAGTAGTTCCTGAGGTAAAAGACCGTATGTTTGATGTAGATTTGGTATTTACCGGAGAAATGCCCGAGAATGTCCGTGTAGGAAAGAGCTTCCGGGTACAAATAGAATTGGGCCAACCCGAACAAGCTATAGTTATCCCACGTGGAAATTTCTACCAGTCTACTGGAGGACAATGGATTTACAAAATAAACCCATCAAAAACAAAAGCTGTAAAAGTTCCATTGAATATAGGACGCCAAAACCCGCTTCAATATGAAATCACTGAAGGTTTACAGCCTGGAGAATTTGTAATTATCACAGGATATGATACCTTTGGTGACGCAGAAGAATTGATATTAAAATAAAACATGCAACATGAAAACTTTGAAATATGCCTGGCGCTTTTTAATGCGTTCTAAATCGTATACTATCATTAATTTGCTAGGACTGGCTTTCAGTCTGGCATGCAGCATCATCTTGATGCGATATATCCATAGGGAACTGACGGTGGATGCACATAGCGTAGATCCGGAACATATCATCATTCCTATACGGGATATAGAAGGAAATCTTCATCCGGGAAGTTTGCAACAAGGTTGGTCTGAAACTGATTCTGTTTATATTCCTGACCATCAAATAGTGGAACAATGCCGCCTGATGTTACAGCAGCGAGACAATGTGGTATATGAAAACAGTAACTATGCAATGAATATAGCAGCAGTTGACTCCACTTTTTTTCATTTCTTCCACTACCCGGTTGCAGCCGGTGAGGCCCATTTAGATGCCCCTGGTGACGCCATCATCACCCAGCGCTATGCCCGTAATATATTTGGTAAAGAAAATCCGATAGGAAAAGTATTGGAATATTATGGTAAAAACATCACCATCAAGGGAGTGATTGGAGAATTGGGATGCAAATCATTACTTCGGTTCGATCTACTGGTATCATACAGATTGGTGGAACACTGGCAACGTATGGATATATCACTGATGCGCATACTCCCCGGTGTAGATCTGGATAAGATAAACAAAGCAAGCAATGTGTACAGAAAGGACAAAAGGGGAAACAGAATACGCTGGGAATTTATTACTTGGAAAAATTTATACTGGAGAAATTCCATTGGTCACGATGACGATTACGATTCCATCATGCAATTCGGTAACCGTACACACCTGTATATTCTTTCAGGAGTAACCATATTGCTATTATTGGTAGGTATATTGAATTTCATCAATATTTATATGGTATTTATGATGAAACGTTCTAAAGAATATGGAGTAAAGAAAGTATTCGGCTTGCAGCGTCTACCTTTGTTTTTACAAATATGGATAGAAAATCTGTTATTAGCCTTTGCCGCATTGCTAACCGCCTGGCTGTTGATAGAAGCAACCCAAGTACCAGTCAGCCGGTTGATGAATGAACAAATTAGCTATTCGACATTCGACTGGCAATTGTCTTTGGGATTCATCATATTATTACCTTTGGTTACTTCTATTTATCCATACATCAGATATAATTATCTCCCTCCTATTGTGTCTATCCGTTCAATAACATCAAACCGTCATGCTATCACTGTACGTATGACATTCCTTTTTTTTCAATACATTATAACCATATTACTCCTTATCCTGTCCTTTTACTTTGGCAAGCAACTGCATTTCCTGCTGAATACCTCTCCCGGATATCGGACAGAAAGAATTCTCAGAGCTGAGTTGTTACACGAAAACAAAAATTATCTGCGCTCTGATACAGAAGAAAAGCGCAATGAGCGCTTTGCCCGCCAAGACCGTATCAAGCAACTATTAAACGAGTGTCCTCACATTGAAATGTGGATGAATTCCCATTATTCTATATTAAGGGGAGGCTCTATCTGCATGTTGTTAAATGACCAGGATACCCGTCAACCCATGCTCACCCTATTTCCTTCTCCACAATTCTTCCAACTATATGATTTAAAAGTACTGGAAGGAAAAATCCCCCAAAAATTTGAAGGTTGGAGTGACAATAAAATGGTACTGAACAAAGCAGCAATGAAAGCTATGGGCTATACTCGGCTAGAAGATGCTTTTGTACGCAGCGAATCCCCGCTTTGGATTAGTGTCAGCGAAAAAGGAGAAATGGAAGAAGGTGGAACCAAACTTATGCCTGTAGTGGCTGTAATAGACGATTATTACCCAAGCCATCTCACTGAAGGAATAAAACCGATGGCATTTGTCGTAGGGCCCAGCAGCGGCAACAGCGATTTTTTGATTGCCGTCAGCCCCGATAAAGAAAAAGAAGTCATAGAATATCTGAAGAAAACAGAGAAAGAAATATATAATACCGAAGACTTCACCTATACTTGGTTGACAGATGAAGTCCACAAACTTTATGCTCAGGACCGTCAAACAGCAAACATTTACTTTGTCTTTGCCTTGATAGCAATCATCATCTCCTGTTTGGGATTATTTGGATTATCCTTATTTGATATCCGACAACGTTATCGTGAAATTGCCATCCGCAAAGTAAATGGCGCAGGGATGAAAGACCTTTACCTGCTATTGTTCCGCAAATATATCAAAGTAATAGGTTGTGCATTTGTATTGGCTATTCCACTTGCCTATTACCTCATATATATGTATACACGGGATTTTGTACTAAAAATACCTGTAGATATAGGAATTTATTTAGCAGTTCTAGCTATCATTTCCTTTATTTCATCAAGCACATTAATTTGGCAAATACACAAAGCTGCTCAAATTGATCCCGCAAAAATTATAAGATCAGAATAAACACACATTAAATATGAAAACACTGAAATATGCTTGGCGCTTTTTAATGCGTTCTAAATCGTATACTATCATTAATTTGCTGGGACTGGCATTCAGTCTAGCATGCAGTATCATCTTGATGCGATATATCCATAGGGAACTGACAGTGGACACACATTGCATCGACAGGGAGCATGTGTATGCTATCTGTACCAATACAGAAGGTAACCGGGGACTGAGTGGACTGAAACAATATAACTATGATACCATTTCTATCGACAATCGTTTCGTAGAAGCTATGACCACCTATATTCCATTGGAAAAGGACTATGTCATTTCCGGTACCAACCGTATTCCGGCACGTTGCCTCGTTACCGACAGTGTATTTTTCCAGTTATTTCATTATCCTATAGTGCAAGGAAAGCTATCTCTCACAACACCTCAGTCGGCATTATTAACAGAAAAATACGCCCGTAAGATTTTCGGTAATGAAAATCCGATAGGTAAAGTACTACGTTATAGCAATGGCAAAGATATTACCGTAGAAGGCATTGTAGGAGAACCTGAGTGTAAAACTACAATTAACTTTGATATCATCCTCTCTTCTAAATTATCCCAACATTGGGAAAGGATGAATACAGAGCTCTATCGTTTCCTACCCGGTACAGATATAAATGCCATAAATAAGACAGGTAGCGTCCCACGGTATATAAATGACCCTAAATATGACACTCGCACACATACATTTTCTTTAATTTCTGTGAAGGATATTTACTGGGACGGTTCTTTAACAGACCGTGAACCTGCTATGTTTCTTTCGGGAAACCATTCCCACTTAATCATTTTGTCGGGCGTATGCCTGTTATTGCTCCTCACCGGCATCTTGAATTTTATTAATCTTTACCTGGTAGCATTATTACGCCGCGGAAAAGAATATGGATTGAAGAAAGTATTTGGTGTATGCGGCAAAACATTGTTTGCCAATATATGGATTGAAAATACATTACTAGTTCTGAGCGCCTTATTAGTATCCTGGCTTATTATTGAAATAATGTCTGCCCCTACTGAATATTTGTTCGACATTCACTTTTCTTATACGGCTTTCGACGGATGGCTTTCGGCAAGTATTTTATTATTGTTACCAGTAATAACTTCTATTTATCCATACATTAAATACAATTACACCTCCCCCATTCTTTCCATTCGCTCTATCGGTGTCCAAAGTCATTCCAAACATTTTCGTATGTTCTTTCTAGGGGCACAGTATATTATAACTTTTTTGTTAGTGGTATTATCACTTTATTTTAATCGACAACTTGGAATGTTGTTAAATACCGAACCCGGCTTTCGTACTAAAAACATAATGAATGTAAATTTAGTATATGAATCGAAAGATTTTAGCAGTTATACTTATGAAAGTATGCAACAACGTCGCCAACGTGTCATGCAATTGGATAATGAACTTAATGCATGTCCTTTTATTGAATTGTACGAACCTAGCAATGAAAATATCCTTACTCCTACCTTTGGTACAAACTATCTGAACAATAAAGGAGAAAAGGTGTTTCTGAATATTCATTACGCCACTCCTGCATTTTTCAAATTATATGATATAAAAGTAATTGAAGGTGAGATACCCGATATAAATAAAGAAAACCGGCGCACTGTTTTTATTGTAAACAAAGCCGCACTGAAAGCATTAGGCTATACTTCAATCAATGGCGCTGGAGTGATTGAAGAAAATCAAAAAAGGGCTAATGCTAACGCTTCTCTTCAACCTATCGTTGCAGTAGTAGAGGATTATTTTGAAGGACATTTGACATCTGGAATCAAGCCTACTATCTATCCTGTCGGAGCACGGTTCAGTGGTGATCTTTATCAGATAGCTTATACACCCGGCAAAAAGAAAGAAGTGATTGATTTCTTACGTAATTTGGAATATAAAGTCTATGGAAGTGAAGACTTTGAATATACTTTCCTGGAAGATGATATCAAAGCGATGTATACACAAGACCGCCAAACAGCCACTATTTATTCTATTTTTGCAGGTATGGCTATTATTATTTCCAGTCTTGGCCTGTTAGGGATTTCTCTTTTTGACATTCGCCAACGATATCGGGAAATAGCGATTCGTAAAGTGAACGGTGCAAGTGCCAAAGACCTTTACCGACTGTTATTCCGCAAATATATAACCGTTTTAATTATAGCATTTGTCATAGCTATTCCTTTGGCTTATTATCTGATAAATACCTATACTCAAGATTTTGCAGTAAGGGCACCTGTCAGTATAGACATTTTTATCATATCATTGCTGTTGGTAATAATCATATCACTGGGCACCTTAGCATACCAAATACAAAAGGCGGCATATATTAATCCGACACAAATCATGAAAACAGAATAATTTTATAAAACAACGGAAATATGTTAAGGCATTATATAAAAATGGCAATGCGCCACTTATTAAAAAATAAGATACAAAATCTGATATCTATCGTAGGGCTATCCGTCGGGATATTATGTTTTAGTATCTGTCTTTATTGTAGCCGGTTCATCAGCGAAGTAGATTCTTGCTTTTCCAATAAAGAACTCATAGCAGACATAAATTTATGTACAACACGGGGAGATTTGTATTCTGGTATTCCGGCAACAACGATTGAAGAATTGCGCAAACTTAGATTCGATGAGGTTCAAGATTTTACCTTTACCGTTTATCCCCGAGAGCGGAGTTACAACGTAGAGATAAAAGAAGGGAAAGAATTGCCATACGATCATTTGATGACAATGGAAGTAGACTCTCTTTTTAGGAAAGTATTCACTCCCCGAATACTACAGGGATCATGGGAAGTAGCCTCCAACACCCCCAATGCCATCATACTGACCCGCTCTTTAGCAAAAAGGATTTTCGGTGAATCAGAAAATCCCATAGGCAAACGTATGATATTGACACAACGTCTTTTTACAGCACCGGATACCACTCCTCGTACTGGAGGCATAGCCTATACCATTCAAGCCGTGATAGAAGATATTCCCCTGAATACCAGCCTGAGTTTTCTTGAGAAACTGGATATGCTGACTTTGAATGACAGTGAAGGAACATTGCAATTCAACGGTCGTAATAATATGACCGGAGGTTTTGGTTTTGCCCTGCTACATCCGGGTAAAACAGCTCGAAAATTAGAAGCCCGTTTTCGCTCCATAAATATGAAGCACCACATATATGACGAAGAAACAACTATAACCGCCTCGCCCTTTGGAGAGGAATTTTGGGATAAGTCCATTGCTCCTTATTTTGCAGGAATAACCATGATAGTAGGCCTGTTGATTTTACTGACCGGACTTCTTAATTTCTTCCATTTTCTTATGGGAACTTTTTTGAATCGTAACCGTGAATACGGGATACGCAAAGTTATGGGCAGTGGAAACCAGCAACTTTTTTACCAACTCTTTGTCCAGTCTGTCATCATTGCATTCATCGCTTTCTTGTTTACGTTCTGCTTGATTGAAATAATCAGTCCCTATTTGAATTTCAATTTATTTAATTACGTTCTTATCATTGAAAAGAACCTCTTGTTTATACAGACCGCAGAGTATATGGTATTCATCTTATTTTTATGTATGATATTATGCTTTATAACTGTATTGCGCATACATTACACACCCATCCAGACAGAGATTCATGGCAGTGAGATAAAACGTCATAAACATGGAATGCGGAATATTCTGTTAGGCATCCAATTTTTTATATGCTGGGTTTTTGTCGCATTTACCGTAGCTCTTTATATGCAAGCGGAGAAAACGGAATCTACCCTATTCAACACATTGACTGAAAAAGAAAAAGCCAATATACTAAGTTTCTCCATAGATTATATGTTTATGAAGAATGAAGAGAAACTGGCTTTAATAGAACGTATATCCAAATTTTCCGGTGTACAAGACAAATTATTGGCAGACATCAGTTATCTGAAAGGTATATCAGGTACTGGGATGCAAATGGAAAAAGGTAACCCGGAAAGCAGTTTTGAAGTAAATGTCATGAATGTTTCCACTAACTTCTTCCAATTCATGAACATACCTTTACTATCGGGACATACATTAAAAGCCAAAGAGGATTTGGTAGTAGACAAAACATGGGCGGAACGCCAGAAAAAAGATCTGTTAGGAACTATTTTATACAATTACTCGGAAAGCTATACCATTTGCGGTGTATGTGACGATTTTATCGCCGATGTATATAATCAAAGTCCTGGATTTGTATTCTTACCCAGCGACTTCAATTATTATGTAGGTCATTGCTATCTGAAATGCGAGCCGGGGAAAACGGCTGATATAAAAAAAATGATAGAAAAGACATTGAAAGAAACACTCCCGGAAAGTATTCATCCTCATGTCACTATATTGCAGGAAGATATATATGAAGCACAAGCAATAGAAAATAAATTGAAAGGGATTATTCTATTCTTTTCTATCGTCAGCCTGCTCATTACTTTGTTGGGAGTTTATTCGACCATCACATTGGATACGGAACGCAGACAAAAGGAAGTAGCTATCCGGAAGGTAAATGGAGCAGGATTGAAACAGATTATTTTATTGTTTGCCCGCCTTTATATAAAACTGCTGACTGTTTCCGCAATTATTGCATTTCCATTAATTTATATAGTCATACAAATATGGAAAAAAGCATATATTGTATTCTTTAATGACGGTATCATATATTGGGCAGGAATTTTCATCGGAATAACATTTATTACGGCCCTCACGGTATTATTCCGTATTCTGGGAATTGCACGAATTAACCCTGCAAAAGTAATCAAAAACGAATAACTTTATAAAATATAAGATTATGATCAAAACAGTAAACTTACAGAAAATCTTCAAAACAGAAGAAGTCGAAACATGGGCATTGAACAATGTCAATCTAGAAATCAAAGCAGGCGAATTTGTAGCCATCATGGGACCATCCGGTTGTGGAAAGTCCACCCTGCTGAATATCCTCGGCCTTTTGGACAATCCCACGGAAGGCACTTACGAACTGAACGGAACAGACGTTTCCAAATTTACCGAAGCACAACGCACCAATTTACGTAAAGGGGTCATCGGATTCGTGTTCCAGAGCTTTAACCTGATTGATGAATTGAATGTATTCGAAAATATCGAGTTACCCTTATTGTATATGGGGATTCCGGCGGCAGAACGCAAACGCCGGGTAGAAGATGCCATGAACCGTATGGCTATTGCCCATCGGGTAAAACATTTCCCACAACAACTATCCGGCGGACAGCAACAACGTGTTGCAATAGCCCGTGCTGTAGTAGCAAATCCGAAACTGATTCTAGCAGATGAGCCTACCGGCAATCTGGATTCCAAAAACGGCAAGGAAGTAATGGAACTTCTGACCGAACTGAATAAAGAAGGAACAACAATTGTTATGGTTACCCACTCCCAACACGATTCCGGCTATGCGGGGAGAACCATTAATTTGTTTGACGGGCAGGTGGTGAATGAAATAAAAATATAAGTCAATTTATTATAGAGGTGGTTTAACCACCTCTATAATAACAAAAGGATATTATAACAATGAACGTCTTCTTAAACATCAAACTTATTGCCCGCAACTGGTGGCGAAACAAACTTTTTTTTCTGATTTCGCTATTCAGTCTTACAGCTGGATTAGGATGCACCAATCTGCTTATGACTTTTTTTATCCATGAATATAATGTGGAAAAATATAATACCGACCGTAACCTCATTTATCTATTACGTCAAGACTCTCCAATGGAAGAAGGTATTAAAGTAGCCTACTCTACCTCAGACGCAGCCACACAGATAAAAGAAAAATATGCTGAAATTACAGATATTCTGCGTGTAAACGGAATGTCTGGTAATCTTTGCAAATATAATGGAACAGATATCAAACAGTTTCTTTTTATCAGTGCCGACTCTACTTTAAATCAATTTTTTCCTTATACAACTTCAGAAGGCAGCCTGGAAGAAGTCCTCACGACTCCGGACAAAGTTGCTGTAAACAAAAGATTTGCCCACCAACTTTTCGGAAATCATTCCGGTATTGGAGAAATCTTGGAAATAATCAATAAAGAAGGACAAAGTAAAAGTTATAAAGTAGCAGCTATATTAGAAGATCGTCCACAATCTTTTCTGCATTTTGATTTGCTGACAGGACTATCCGACAAATCATGGGGTGGTCCTGTATTATTGAAACTACAACCAGGTGCATCTCCCTTAGCTTTACAGGAAAAAATTAAAAAAGACAAGATTCCAGCATTAGTACCGGATTCACGATATTATATTGATCCGATAAAAGAACTATACTTTAATACAGGAAAAGACAGCAAGCAGCAACAGTTGGCTTTTTTCCAACATTGTGATGTATTATTACTATATATCAGTCTGATTTCGGCCCTGCTTGTGCTTATCATCGCTTGTTTCAACTATACAAATCTGACTCTCTCACGTACCCTGCAGCAACTTAAAATGATACATATAGAAAAGCTGATGGGAGCAAAATCAAAAGAAATCCGCAGTCAGTTATTTCTTGATGCAGCACTTACCGTTTTATTTGCATTCCTGTTATCATTATTGCTTATTAATGACATGCTGCCGTGGTTTAACAACCTGTTGTCTACCCGCCTTTCCTTCTCTTTCTTTTTCAGCCGGCAAGTTCTACCTTTACTTTTATCCTTCATTTTCCTCATGGCTGTCATTCCTGGTCTGTATATCAGCCATAAACTCTCTCAACAGACTTTGAGCAAGTATCGGCAAGCTTATACAGGAAAGAAAAAGCAACAATTTATATGGTTGCTTGTTACCATCCAGTTTATATTTTCAATCGGGTTAGTGTATGCAACCACTCTTGCACAAAAACAAATGGATTTAATCAAATCCCGTGCATACCATTACGAAAATACAATAGAAATAGGGAGTGGCACCCTTCCTCTGTTTCCGCTCTATCAGGAACTGAAACAAATGGATGGAATAGAGTCTATAAGTCTTTCCATGAGTTCTGTACTTTACTGTTGGCTTCGTGAACTTCCTATCCGACAAACAGACGGTAGTATCCAACATAATTCTATAGCACACATCCCTACCGACACAACTTTCTTCCAAACCATGCATATCCGGCAAATTGCCGGAGTATCTCCCTCCCAAGCCTGTCGGGAATATACTCATCCGGCTTTTATCAATGAAAAGCTTGCGCGTCTGCTGAACATAGATGTTTCCCACATAGGTCATAAACTAAATGAATTTGATGAATTCTCGGATTCATTAAGTACTATTGCAGGTATTTTCAAGAACTTCCCATTAAACTCCCTGGAAGAGGAAATCGGTGGTCAACAAATATCTATTGGAACAGAACAAGATTTAATTCAGAAAGGAACATTCATACAAATAAAACTCATTCCTGAATATTATAAAGAAACATTGGTATCTATTGAAAAATTATGGAAGGAAATGAATGGTGACAGAGGTTTCAAATATGTAGATATGCATAAAGAATTTATGTTGCGTAATAACAAAGTAATTATACTCTCCCGAATCCTTATCAGCTACTCATTTATTGCATTGGCCCTGACCTGTTTTGGCCTGTTCGGTATTTCATGGTACGCTGTACGTCATCGTACCCGTGAAATTGCAATCCGTAAAGTGCACGGTGCTTCCAATTGGGAAATAGTATGGTTACTAAACCGTTCGTTTCTATGGCAAATACTAGTAGCATACATCATCGCTATTCCGATAACGTGGTTATTAATGCAACATTGGCTGGAGCAATTTGCTTATCGAATTTCAGCCACACAATGGAATTTCCTGGCCCCTATTCTTATTGTATTGGTAATTACAACCATTACGATAACAATACATAGTTATCTCAGTGCACGCACTAATCCGGTAAACAGCCTGAAAGCTGAATAGCAAACGTCTATGTATATGTTCTCTTTTGCTGAAAAAGAACCAAGCTTACAGAAATCACAACAAGGATTATGCCCAAAGCACTGTATGTAGTAAAGAGTTCTTTGAATACAAATACCCCTACCAGGACTGCCGTAAGAGGTTCCAATGCACCCAATAAGGAAGTCAACGTCGGTCCTGCCAATTTTACAGCCTTCACCAACGTAATATTAGAGATCGCAGTTGCAGGAAGTGCCAGTCCTCCGATATAGAGCCAAGTGATTACATTGGTTTCCAAACGGACCCCCTCATCATAGAAAAGTCCTCCCAGCAAAAAGAACAAGGCTCCCAGTCCCATCACATAACAAGTTAATACCGTAGAATTAACTTCCACTGCTCTGGTTTTTCTTATACCTATTATATAACCGGCATAAGAGAAAACCGATATGCAGGCCGCTATCAACCCCATCATTCTATTTCCACCATTATATTCTATATTTCCGGAAGATAATAAAGATGCTCCTACTAATGATAAAACGATAGCAGCGAAAGTCACAATAGACTTTTTTTCTCTAAAGAAAACAGCCATTGTTACTGCAACAGCCAGCGGATACATAAAATGGATGATAGAAGCAACACCACTTGCAATATTCTGATAAGCTATGACAAGACTGAACGAAGTAAGCGCACGCAGCAAGCTCAGTCCGAAAATTGTTTTAAAATCTTTATACCCTATGTGAAAATCACATTTGGTAAGAAAAGCAAAAACAAGCAAGACAACTGTAGCAACTCCCCAACGATAAGTCAGCACTTCGAAAGAAGAATATCCAATAGCCAACAAGCTTATGGAAAAAAACGGTGCCAATCCGAAAGTCGCAGAAGACACTGCTGCATATAAAATACCTTTTATCCGATTCATGTCCTTTTCAAGTAAAGCGGATACAAAGATAGACAATAATACATAATAAAAAAACAGGTTGCCTTTACAAAGGCAACCTGTGATATCTTACTTTATGATTTCCAACTTCTTAAAGCATTTGGTCAGTTTATCCACAGCATAGTCAACTTGTTCCTTTGTATGAGTAGCCATCAAAGCAACACGCACCAAAGTATCTTGTGGTGCACAAGCCGGTGGAATAACAGGATTAATAAATATACCCTCGTCAAATGCCAGTTTAGTCACTTCGAATGTCTTATCCGTATCACGAACATAAAGTGGAATAATCGGACTTTCAGTATCACCGATTTCAAAACCGGCCTGACGGAAACAATCCAAAGCATAGTTTGTAATCTTCCACAAATTCTCACGACGTTCGGGCTCACTCTTGAGGATATGAAGTGCAGCACGTGCAGCAGCTGTTGCAGCAGGAGTATTACTTGCAGAGAATATATATGAACGTGAGTTGTGACGCAACCAGTTGATTGTGTCTTTATCCGCAGCAACAAAACCACCGATAGAAGCCAGTGACTTTGAGAATGTACCCATAATAACATCTACCTGATCTGTCAGTCCGAAGTGATCACAGACACCTCGCCCGTCACGACCGAACACACCCAAGCCGTGTGCTTCATCCACCATGATACTTGCATTGTATTTGTCTTTCAAACGAACAATCTCAGGCAAGTTAGCCAAATCACCTTCCATAGAGAAAACCCCGTCCACCACAATCAGTTTCACAGATTCCGGTTTACACTTCTGAAGTTCTTTCTCAAGGGCTTCCATATCATTGTGCTTGTATTTCAACTGGGTGGAGAAAGAAAGGCGACGTCCGTCTACGATGGAAGCATGGTCACGGTCATCACAGATAATGTAGTCATTGCGGTCTGTCAGGCAAGATACCACACCCTCATTTACAGTAAAACCGGTAGAATAAACCAATGCATCATCTTTCCCTACGAATTCCGCCAATTCCTTTTCTAACTGAACGTGCAGGTCAAGCGTACCATTCAAGAAGCGTGAACCTGCACAACCTGTACCATATTTACGGGTTGCAGCAACAGCTGCTTCAATAATCCGTTCATCGTAGGTTAACCCCATATATGAGTTGGAGCCAAACATCAGCACCTTTTTACCATCCATGATAACCTCTGTATCCTGATGGCTGTCTATCTCACGAAAATAAGGGTAAACGCCTCTTTCCATGTATAGTTGAGGCAATCTGAATTTACTTAACTTGTCTTGTAATAATCCCATATCCTATTGTATATGTAAGCCTCGTCGGCCTACTTTAAAATAATGTATATAAACTCACTAATACATTCTGTTTTCAAGGTGTTCCCGTCAAAACAGGCTGCAAAGATAGTAAATTCTACAACCGATTGTACTTTTTTTCAAAAAAAATATTTAGGGGCATCAAAACTTTTAGGATTTAGGGCAGTTATAAACAAAATGTATTACTTTTGCGTTTAATAAAGAGCTAAACTACCAAAGTAAAAGTATGACCACGAAAAAGAAAATTGTATTTGTCGTTAATCCTATCTCGGGGACACAGGGGAAAAGAGCCATATTAAAATGGATTGACGAACGTATAAACCGTACACTTTATGATTATACGATTGTCAAAACACAATATGCCGGCCATGCTGAAAAGATTGCGGCTACAGCTGCCAAAGAGAAAGTAGATATAGTAGTGGCTATTGGAGGAGATGGAACTATAAACGAAATAGGACGTGCATTGATACATACGGATACGGCATTAGGCATTATACCTTGCGGATCGGGAAACGGACTGGCACGGCATTTACAAATTCCTTTGGAACCCAAGGCTGCTATTGACATTATAAACGAAAGTTCTGTTGCCTGTATTGATTACGGAAAAATAAACAATATACCCTTTTTCTGCACATGCGGAGTAGGTTTTGACGCGTTTGTCAGCTTAAAGTTTGCTGATTCAGGTAAACGCGGACTACTAACCTATCTGGAAAATACCTTGCATGAAAGTCTGAGTTACAAACCTGAAACTTATGAAATAGAAAATGAAGAAGGAACGGTAAAATACAAAGCTTTCCTGATAGCCTGCGGCAATGCCTCCCAATATGGGAACAACGCATATATTGCTCCACAGGCCTCGTTAACCGATGGGTTGATGGATGTCACAATATTAGAGCCGTTCACAGTGCTGGATGTTCCTTCTTTATCTTTTCAACTTTTCAACAAAACCATAGACCAAAACAGCCGGATCAAGACATTCCGTACTAAAAAGATTAAAATACATCGTTCAAAACCCGGAGTTATGCATTATGACGGAGATCCGATCATGGGAGGAAAAGATATTGAGGTAGAATTGATTCCACACGGACTCAACATCATTGTTTCTGATAAAAAAAAAGAGAACGAACCTTTTAGTCTCTTACAGCAAATATCCGAAATATTCAGTGGTATGAAACCTAAAGCTGAAACTTTTGCTTTCCGGCACAGCCATTTATTTGAACTTAACAAAAGTTTATTGCGTCGTCTATCCAAAAAACAATAAAAAATATCTTTTTTCTGAACATCAGTAAAGACTCTGCAAATAAAAACAGTTTCTTTATGATGTTCAGAATAATCCGCTCTCTACATGTTCAGATAGAATTCTTTAGTCAAGGCTATATATTCTTCACTATACACATGACGTGATAATTCGATGGTCAAATCGTCTGTAACACACTTATCCACAGAGAATTTGAAAGCAAGCAGCACCCGTTTGGGCTCCGATCCAGGTTTTGTATGAATGAAAGTCTGATGTGAGAGATGTAATCCGTAACGAGTGGCAGCCATCAAAAAAGATTCTTTACCATCAGCAGGAATAATCACAGAAAAAACGCCTTCGGGATGAAGCAAACGGGCTGCAGATCCTGCTAATTTGTCAAAATCAAGAAAATCTGTATGTCGGGCGATATTACGCTGTTTCCCTGGGCATTTCAATGAATCGGTAAAATAAGGAGGATTGGAAACAATGACATCAAAGAGTGTTTCCGATGTAAAATGACAAATATCCTGCAACTCCACTTCTATCCTATCCTGCCACGGAGATGCCGCCACATTTCCACGAGCCTGTTCCACAGCATCCGCATCTATATCAACCGCTCTTATCCGGGCATTGCACCGCTGTGCCATCATCAAAGAAATCAATCCGGTTCCAGTACCAATATCTAAAATATTACGGGCGGAAACCACATCGGCCCAAGCTCCCAATAAAACTCCGTCCGTACCAACCTTCATGGCACATCTATCATGATAAACAGTAAATTGCTTAAAAGAAAAATAAGGATTTGGCATACTATATTTATTAAATTAGCTGTCAAAAATAGGAAAATCCATTTAATTACTCCAATTATTAGGAAATATTTGATTTTTAAAACTCAATTAGTTCCCATGAATTTTCCTTATTCGACAAGGAATGATTAACTTTGTCCCCGTTTTGGGCATTGGGCTCAATTTAACACAAGAGGAATAAATTATGAAGAGGAATAAGAAAGAGGATATTTTGTTGAATACTGATAACGATGACATCTCTATGTTAGCTGAAATCCAAACGGATCCGGATGAAGTAACTGCTATGGAATTTAATAAAGAAATACCTGTTATGCCCTTACGCAACATGGTAATGTTTCCATCTGTAGTAATGCCTGTGACCATTGGACGCCCCAGCACATTGAAATTGATAAATGCTGCATACAAGAAAAAACTTCCCATAGCGGTAGTTTGTCAGATACAGGGAGATATGGACGATCCCGGTTTTAATGATGTGTACCATGTAGGAGTTATCGGGAAGATTCTCCGTGTATTCGAAATGCCAGGTGGAAATACCACAGTAATTATGCAGTCAAACGGGCCCAAAGTACATTTGGACAGTATCACCAAAACGTCTCCATATTTAAAAGGGATGGTGACTCCTATTCCGGAGGCAAATGACCAACTGGAAACGGACGAATTCAAAGCATTGATTGACACCTGCAAGGATTTGACGAGTAAGTTCATAGAGGCTTCCGAGAAGATGAGTCCGGATACGGTTTTTGCAATCAAGAACTTGGACAATCCGGAAATTTTGGTAAATTTCATTTGTGCAAACTTCCCTATTCCGGTAGAAGAAAAGATAAAATTGCTAAAAGCTGGCGATTTGCAAAGCCGCCTGTATATGCTGGTCAAGATCTTAAATCGTGAAGTACAATTGGCTGATATCAAACAAAGCATTCAAATGCGTACACGCGAAGATATTGACCGTCAGCAACGCGAATATTTCTTGCAGCAACAAATTAAAAACATACAGGATGAACTGGGTGCCGGACAGGAAGATGAAATAGATGAACTCCGCCAAAAAGGAAAAACCAAGAAATGGAGTCCGGAAATGGCAGAACTCTTTGAAAAAGAAGTTTCCAAATTGGAAAGGACAAATTCCCAATCACCGGATTTCAATGTGCAACTTACCTATTTGCAAACCCTGTTAGGATTACCTTGGAATGTCTTTACCACTGACAACCTGAATATAAGTAATGCCGAAAAGACATTGAACAAAGACCACTACGGACTAGAGAAAGTAAAGGAGCGTATCCTTGAACATTTAGCAGTGCTGAAACTAAAAGGTGATATGAAATCACCCATCATCTGCCTTTATGGTCCTCCGGGAGTCGGTAAAACTTCTTTAGGACGTTCCATAGCGGCATCATTGAAACGTAAATATGTACGTATGTCATTGGGTGGTGTGCATGACGAAGCCGAGATCCGTGGCCATCGTAAAACTTATATCGGTGCCATGCCGGGCCGTATCATCAAAAGTTTGATAAAAGCCGAGTCCTCTAATCCGGTTATCATTTTGGACGAAATAGACAAACTGGGCAGTGACCACCGCGGAGATCCCAGTTCCGCTATGCTGGAAGTGCTTGACCCCGAACAGAACAACACTTTCCACGATAACTATTTGGATGTAGATTACGACTTGTCTAAAGTAATGTTCATCGCTACGGCAAACAATTTGAGCACCATCCCTCCTGCTCTGCTGGACCGTATGGAGTTGATAGAGGTCAGCGGATATATCACAGAAGAAAAAGTAGAAATAGCCCGCCGGCATCTTGTTCCCAAAGAACTGGAAGCCAACGGCATTAAAAAAGAATATGTGAAGTTCTCTAAAGCTGCCTTGGAATGTATTGTAGAAAATTATACTCGTGAAAGCGGGGTGCGCGAACTTGAGAAGAAGATAAACAAGGTAATGCGTAAAATAGCGTTGGAATTTGCACGTGACGGCTATGAAGTGATGCATGAAATAAAACCTGCCGATGTACGCAAATATCTGGGCACGCCAGAATATAGCCGTGACAAATACCAAGGAAATGAATACGCCGGTGTTGTCACAGGGCTGGCGTGGACAGCTGTCGGAGGTGAAATTTTGTTTGTAGAAACCAGTTTAAGCAAAGGAAAAGGCGGTAAACTGACATTGACCGGGAACTTGGGTGACGTAATGAAAGAGTCGGCCATGCTGGCTTTGGAATATCTCAAGGCACATACCAAACTGCTGAATTTACAGGAAGATATCTTTGACAATTGGAATATCCACATCCATGTACCTGAAGGAGCCATCCCTAAAGATGGTCCGTCAGCCGGTATCACCATGGTGACTTCATTGGCATCCGCCCTCACCCAGCGTAAAGTGAAAGCAAATCTGGCAATGACAGGCGAGATCACATTACGTGGAAAAGTCCTGCCCGTAGGCGGTATCAAAGAAAAGATCCTAGCCGCTAAACGCGCCGGAATCAAAGACATCATTTTATGTGAGGAAAACCGCAAGAACATTGAAGAAATTCAGCCGATGTATCTGGAAGGACTGACATTCCATTATGTCACGGATATTAAGGAAGTATTGGCTTTGGCTCTCACCAATGAAAAAGTAAACGGTGCCATTGATTTTAATATTACCAATCAAAAAACAGAAGAAAAGAAATAAATATGACTTTTGACTTACAATATACAGACCCCAAATCGAATGCCCGTGCCGGATTGATAACGACTGACCACGGGCAAATAGAAACCCCCATCTTTATGCCTGTAGGCACATTGGGAACGGTGAAGGGCGTGCATTTACATGAGTTGAAAGAGGACATTAAAGCGCAGATAATCCTGGGCAACACTTACCACCTGTATTTACGACCGGGACTGGATATAATAGAACGTGCCGGAGGTCTGCATAAATTCAACGGCTTTGACCGTCCTATGCTGACTGATAGTGGTGGTTTTCAGGTATTCTCTTTATCAGGTATCCGCAAAATGAGAGAAGAAGGTGTGGAATTTCGCTCACATATAGACGGTTCGAAACACCTGTTCACTCCTGAACGGGTGATGGACATAGAACGGACTATCGGTGCAGATATCATGATGGCTTTTGACGAATGTACTCCGGGAACCGCAGATTATGAATACGCAAAAAAATCAATGCAGCTTACCCATCGTTGGCTGGACCGTTGCATAAAGCATTTCAACGAAACCGATCCCAAATATGGTTATCAACAGTCATTATTTCCCATAGTACAAGGCTGTGTCTATCCCGACTTACGCAAACAATCAGCGGAATATATTGCCTCCAAGGGAGCTGACGGAAATGCCATCGGTGGCCTGGCCGTAGGTGAGCCAACCGAGAAAATGTACGAAATGATAGAGGTTGTCAATGAAATCTTACCCAAAGACAAGCCCCGCTATCTGATGGGAGTCGGTACACCGGTAAATATACTGGAGGGTATAGAACGCGGTGTAGATATGTTTGATTGTGTAATGCCGACCCGGAACGGACGCAATGGAATGTTATTCACTAAAAACGGCATAATGAACATGCGCAACAAGAAATGGGAGGATGATTATTCTCCTATCGAGGCCGAAGGAGCATCGTATGTAGATACCATGTACAGCCGTGCTTACTTGCGCCATCTGTTCCACGCACAAGAACTGCTGGCCATGCAAATCGCTTCTATCCACAACTTGGCATTCTATCTGTGGCTAGCAGGCGAGGCCCGTAAACACATCATTGCAGGAGATTTCTCTACGTGGAAACCAATGATGGTAAAACGCTTATCTACAAGATTATAAATTACTAGAAATGAAGAATTGGTTCAAGACAAACACAGATTCATCCCCAAAGGATAAAAAATGGTGGAAGCCGAATATCAGTTGGCTGAAACTGGATAAATGGGTGAAAAGACTGGACATATATATCATTAAGAAGTTTCTGGGAACCTACTTTTTCGCTATTGCATTGATTATCTCCATTGCAGTAGTATTTGATGTGAACGAAAATATAGACAGGTTCATCAATAACAAAGCTCCGCTGAAAGCGATTGTATTTGATTATTACATGAACTTCATCCCCTACTTCTCCAATCTGTTCAGCCCCTTGTTTGTCTTTATCGCTGTTATCTTCTTTACTTCCAAGCTGGCAGAAAACTCGGAAATCATTGCCATGTTCTCCACCGGAATGAGTTTTAAACGAATGATGCGGCCCTATATGATTTCGGCCGCAATCATTTCCGTTGTTACTTTCGGACTGGGAGCATACGTCATACCTAAGGGAAATGTAACCCGTTTGGATTTTGAGGACCGTTATAAGAAAAAAAAGAAACAGGAATATGTGCGGAATGTGCAACTGGAAGTAGACAGCGGGGTCATTGCCTACATAGAACGTTATGAAAATTATAATAAAACGGGATACCGTTTCTCTTTAGACAAGTTTGATGACAAGAAACTGGTTGCCCACCTTACTGCCCGAAGTGTCACTTATGATACAGCATCTGTACACAAATGGACAATCAAGAACTATATGATACGTGAGATGGAAGGTATGCGTGAGAAAATCACTCGGGGTGACCGTTTGGATACGATCATTAAAATGGAGCCTCAAGATTTTCTGATTATGAAAGGGCAGCAACAAACCATGACAAGCCCTGAACTGAAAGAATATATAGACAAGCAGAAAAGACGTGGGTTCGCCAACATAAAGGAATTTGAAATTGAATATTACCAACGTATAGCCATGTCCTTTGCCGCTTTTATCTTGACAACCATTGGTGTTTCCTTATCATCCAGAAAAATGAAAGGAGGAATGGGACTGCATTTAGGAGTAGGGTTAGCACTTAGTTTTTCATACATTTTGTTCCAAACAGTATCAGCAACCTTTGCTGTCAACGGAAACACCCCTCCTATTATAGCGGTATGGATTCCTAATATACTTTACACATTTATTGCTATCTATTTATACAGAAAAGCTCCTAAATAATCATAGGAGCTTTTCTAGTTTTTGACGCCAATCCTCGCCGTTCTCCGGTTGCATCGTAATAAAGCCCAGTTCTTTACCAATAACAATATTGGCCGCACCGTCATCTACAAATATTGTTTCAGCCGGATTCAGTTTACTATCTTTGATCATATAGTTAAAGATGCCAGGATCCGGCTTGGTGGAACCGGCTTCGTAGGAAGTATAAATCTTGTCAACATAAGCGTCCAATGGCTTTCCCGCAGAAGTAAATGCATTGCTCCTCGCCCATCCCATCACATAAGGATTGGTGTTGCTCAATATATATACCTTGTACTTCTTACGAAGCTCATTCAGGTAATCCAATTTATATTGCGGCACGTCCGTAACAAATCCTTTCCACCCATTTTCCACGTCTTGATAAGTCAATTCTTTCCCGCAGATTTTACTCAACTCACAGCGAAAAGTCTCAGCATCTATGTTTCCATTTTCTACTTCCTGAAAAATCCCCTGCTGGTGGTATTTCCCTAATAAACTGTCCGCTTCCCTCACTCCTATCCGCTCAAATGCCTTTACAGCCTGTTCACGATCAAGGCCAATGACAACCCCGCCGAAATCAAACACAATATTCTTAATCTGTTTCATAATCTTTTTATTTATCCGCTGTAAAGGTAGGCATTTGATTGTGAATGGTAAATGATGTAAGTCAATAAAATACCATATAGCAAAAAAAACCGCAGATTCCATTGAGAATCCACGGTAATTATTTTTGTTGTATTTTTCTTCCTTTCGGAAATGTTCTCTCAATTCAAATAAGAAGAGAGTTCGGATACGGTGACATCCTTGGCAACGATAACACCATTTTCATCTAACAAAAAGTTCTTAAAGCCTCTTTTCAAGCGATAAGTCTGATATAGATCCGATGAAACACCAGCCAATTCCACAAAACAATTAGAAGTTGAAATCTGGTCTTTTTTAATGGTCTCGTTAAATATCGACTTGTATTCATCAAATGAAACGGAAACCATTTCTACATTGTCGGCCTGCGCGACGGCATGATTCAAAGTAGCATTCTGCATCCTTGACAAAGCATCATAGCTGGCCCAAAAACTTAGCAGTACATATTTACCTCTTAAATCCTTCAAGTCAATCAGCTGCTTTTCGCCACAGATAGTAAATGTAGGAGCCTTGTCTCCTATGGTCAAGCCTTCTGTCGGCGTGTTTTTCCCTACAAAAGAGAATGAAATCAAGGAACTAATAATTAATACAACAAAAATCCACTTTACATTTTTAATCATGTAATTCGATCTTAGTTAATACTATCCGAGACTGCCCTTAAACAGTGATTTCCACCCGGAACATTATCTTTAGTACTGATAATCAATACCATTTAAATTGGAAATCTGCGGCAAAGGTAAGGAGTTTTGAAATTAACTCCAAGATTTTTTCTCAAAAAATATGTTATATAGCATAAAATCGTCCTTTTCATCGAGAAAAAAGAATGCAGAAAATATAGCTGATAAGGATTTATTTACGTACTTTTGCAATCTGTAAATAGCAACCACAAAGTATGAATAATAATACTGAACTTATTTTAATCAGAATTACCGGTCTTGACCGGCCGGGATTAACCGCTTCCATTACGGAAATTTTGTCAAAATATGATGTTACCATTTTGGATATTGGCCAGGCCGATATTCATAGCACCCTGTCATTAGGCATTTTATTCAAAAGCCAGGAAAAAGATTCAGGGAATATCATGAAAGAGTTGCTATTTAAAGCTTCCGCATTAGGCATCAATATCCGTTTCTATCCCGTTACTGTGGAAGAATATGAGGAATGGGTAAACATGCAAGGCAAGAACCGGTACATCCTGACTTTACTGGGACGCAAGCTGACAGCCAAACAAATCGCGGCAGTCACAGGAATATTAGCGGAACAAGGTTTGAATATTGATGCTATCAAACGTCTTACAGGGCGTATTCCATTGGATGAACGGAAAGCGAATGTACGGGCTTGTATCGAATTCTCCGTCCGTGGCACCCCCCGCCAAAGGGAAGAGATGCAACAGGCGTTAATGAAACTGAGCAGTGACCTGGAAATGGACTTTTCTTTCCAGCTGGACAATATGTACCGGCGTATGCGACGCTTGATTTGTTTCGATATGGATTCCACATTGATACAGACAGAGTGTATAGATGAATTAGCCGAACGCGCCGGTGTGGGTGACCAAGTACGAGAAATCACAGAACGCGCCATGCGTGGAGAAATTGATTTCATAGAAAGCTTCACAGAACGGGTGGCTTTGCTGAAAGGACTGGATGAAAGCGTAATGAAAGAAATCGCAGAAAACCTTCCCATCACCGAAGGTGTGGAACGTCTGATGTTCGTGTTGAAAAGATATGGTTACAAAATAGCCATCCTATCCGGTGGATTCACCTATTTCGGCAATTATCTGAAAGATAAATTCGGCATAGATTACGTATATGCCAATGAACTGGAAATAGTAAATGGCAAATTAACCGGAAGATATCTGGGAGATGTAGTTGACGGAAAACGTAAAGCCGAACTGCTGAAACTGATCGCTCAAGTAGAACGTGTGGACATAGCACAAACTATTGCTGTAGGAGACGGAGCGAATGACTTGCCCATGTTGTCCGAAGCCGGTCTGGGTATAGCATTCCATGCAAAACCCAAAGTAGTGGCTAACGCACAACAGTCCATTAATACGATCGGATTGGACGGCGTCCTCTATTTCCTGGGCTTCAAGGACTCTTACCTGGAAGAACGCGGCAAACTCTAAAGAAAGAAGTAACTATATATATGAAATTTTCAGAACTAAATTTAGAAGAAGGGGTGCTTCAGGCATTAGATGCCATGAGATTTGAAGAATGCACTCCTGTACAAGAACATACCATACCGGTCATTCTTGAAGGAAAAGATTTGATCGGAGTGGCACAGACCGGAACCGGCAAGACTGCCGCATACCTTTTGCCCGTTCTTAATCAATTAAGCAAAGGCGGATATCCGGAAGATGCCATCAATTGTGTGATCATGTCACCCACACGCGAATTAGCGCAACAGATAGACCAGCAAATGGAAGGTTTCTCTTATTTTCTACCGGCATCCAGCGTGGCTGTTTACGGAGGAAACGATGGTGTGCGCTTCGAGCAAGAAAAGAAAGGTTTAACTTTGGGGGCCGATGTAGTCATTGCTACTCCGGGACGTCTGATAAGTCATCTCAGCCTAGGTTACGTAGACTTGTCTAAAGTTTCTTTCTTTATTCTTGATGAAGCGGACCGTATGCTGGATATGGGATTCTCGGATGACATTATGCAAATAGTGAAATATCTGCCGAAAGAACGTCAGACCATCATGTTCTCGGCCACTATGCCGGCTAAAATACAACAATTGGCAAAAACGATCTTAAACAATCCGGTAGAAATAAAATTAGCGGTTTCAAAACCTGCGGAAAAGATTATCCAAACGGCTTATATCTGTTATGAACGCCAGAAATTGGGAATTATTCAATCCCTTTTCCAGGATCAAACACCCGAACGTGTCATTATCTTTGCCTCTTCCAAATTGAAAGTAAAGGAGGTGACACAAGCATTCAAGCGGATGAAACTGAACGTAGGTGAAATGCACTCAGACTTGGAGCAGTCCCAACGGAAACAGATTATGCGTGAATTTAAAAGTGGCAGAATCAATATTCTGATTGCTACCGATATTGTTTCGCGAGGAATAGACATTGACGATATTCGTTTGGTAATCAACTACGATGTTCCACATGACAGCGAGGATTATGTACACCGCATCGGCCGTACAGCTCGTGCCAACCATGATGGTTGCGCCATTACTTTTGTCAGTGAGAAAGAGCAGACCCAATTCAAAGCTATTGAAAATTTCCTGGGTAGGAACATCTATAAAATCCCGGTTCCCGAGGAATTGGGAGAAGCGCCCGAATACAACCCGCGAAGTGGCGCCGGTCGTAGCAATCACAAAGGTGGCGGCTCCAGAAAACAAGGCAATTATAAGGGGAAAAAGAACGGTACGGGCAAGCCCAATGCCAATAATAGAAGAAACACCCCAAAAGAATAGACGGAAGAGATGACATCTAAAAACCATTGGAGGAAGACGGACTTGTTTTCCTCCAATTTTATTTTATGGAGAGGGTCACTTCATGGCTCATCTGCAAAATAGATGCGAGGCAATCACAAACATCCATTATATGTATTGCTTGTAGGATATATAATCTTTCACCTGTAACATTACTAACCTTACACCCCACACATTAGTAACGTATGGGGTGACACGTTACTAACCTTCCGGCATGTACGTTACTAACCTCTCAAACGTCCTGTTCTTTTCAGAAAAGAACAAGGTCTTTAAAAAAAAGAACAGGACGTTTTCATTGAAAGAACAAGAGCTTTTTAAAATTTGACCTGTTGTTTTTTCCATAACGGCATCTACATGCCGAAACGCCTTATTTTTCCTTCAGATCTTTCAGCCATTCCGCAAACGCCCTGCCCATCGGCATTCCGGCTGAAGGATATGCATTGTGAAATGTTTCAGCCGAAAAATATCCTTCAGGAAAACCAATTCCCCAAGAATCGGAAGAATACCAATCCGGCTGAAGGATTCCAATCTCCGGCTGAAGAATTCCCAAGTCCAATCCTTCAGCCGGAATACCGATGGGCAGGGCATTTGCGAGCAGGCTGAAGCTTTTGAAGGATTTTTCAGGATATTCTCTATAGAGCATGATAGCGACCAAATAGTAATCGCGAAATAAAAAAATGACATAGCCACGACTACCTTACCAACTCGAATGCAAGTCCTCCATCCTTGCCGGCAGTGATATTGACCATATAACAAGACGCGCCGTCAGGTATGCACACCGTGGCCTGATAATGATACCCTTTCGAATCGACCCCCATAAAATCCATATCCGACAATATAGCCCATTGCAAGAAATCATCCGGAACCACCCCCTTGAACATCTGCTTGGTGATATCTTTGGCATAAAGACTCTTCCTGCCTTCATACACGCAAATGTGTATGATATTGTCATAATATACATTATCCACCCCAAGTCCTTCCTCCGAAACCCCCGGACGCATTACTTTAATCTTTGACGGGTTAATGTACACATATCCGCGATAACGGACATTATCGTATGTCACCACCGAATCTTTCTTAATAACTTCGTTATAAACAGGGATTTCCCGAGTATGGATAAATGCCAGAGAATCATTCTCCGCATCAGACTTATGCAGGCGTATCACATCTCCCACAGCCGAATGAAACCAAAAAATATGCTCCCCCTGCTTCTCAATCTTATAACCATTAGTCCGTGCACCATACGTAATCAACGAATCGCCTATAATTTTAAAAGCAACGGGAGCCGTAGCGGCATCTGCATAAAACAGGGTATCGCCTTTCACCCTCAGTAATGCCGTTTCCGTATTATCGTCCAACCATATACCTTCCAACAAAGATTTTGCCTCCTTGTTTTCTTCCAGAGCGGATGCTTTTTGTTGCGGAGTTCCACAAGAAGACAGCGCAACAGCCAACATTATTATCGAAAAACGTTTGTACATGGTTACTCTATTTTTTTATTTATCGACCGATGCAATGATAAACAAACCCCATTTCCTGTAGTTCGTCACCATCATAAATATTTCGTCCGTCAAGCACTACAGGCTGCTTCATAGCCTTCTTGATTACTCCCCAGGTAGGAAGACGGAACTCTTTCCACTCGGTTACCAGAATCAACGCATCCGCATCAAGAGCCGCATCATACATATCGTGCGCATAATAAACCGACTCTCCTATCCGGCGGCGGGACTCATCCATAGCAGCAGGATCGTATGCGCGGACATTGCAACCCGACTGTTTCAATTTCTCAATAAGTACCAAAGCCGGAGCCTCACGCATATCGTCCGTACCGGGCTTGAATGCAAGTCCCCACAAAGCCACTGTTTTGCCTTTCAAATCTCCATTGAATACTTTTACCAGTTTCTCGAACAAAATGCCTTTCTGATTCTCGTTCACATCTTCCACCGCTTTCAACACCTGCATGGAATAACCATTCTGCTCGGCAGTCTTAATCAACGCCTTCACATCTTTCGGGAAACAAGATCCACCATAACCGCATCCCGGATACAAGAACTTACGCCCGATACGACTGTCGGAACCTATTCCGTCACGTACCATATTTACATCAGCTCCCACCAGTTCGCACAAGTTGGCAATATCGTTCATAAAGCTGATACGGGTGGCCAACATGGAGTTTGCCGCATACTTGGTCATCTCGGCAGAAGGAATATCCATGAAGATAACGCGGAAGTTAACCAGCATGAAAGGTTTATAAAGCTTGGTCATCAGTTTTTTAGCCCTTTCCGACTCTACGCCCACTACCACACGGTCCGGACTCATAAAGTCATCGATAGCATTACCTTCTTTCAAGAATTCCGGATTAGAAGCCACATCGAAATCTATCGACTCCCCTCTTTTCTCCAATTCCTCCCGGATAGCCGCTTTTACTTTCCGGGCCGTACCCACGGGCACCGTACTCTTGGTCACGACCAAGGTGTATTTCTTCATATTAGCACCAATCGTCTTGGCAACTTCAAGCACATAACGCAAATCGGCACTTCCGTCTTCATCGGGAGGAGTGCCCACAGCACTGAACACAATATCCACATTGTCCAGACAACTCTCTAAAGAGGTGGTGAAATGAAGACGTCCAGCCTTTACATTACGCAAGACCATATCTTCCAATCCCGGTTCATAAATAGGAATAATACCCTGTTGCAGATTAGCAATCTTATCCGCATTTACATCTACACAAGTTACGTCTACGCCAGTTTCGGCAAAACATGTTCCGGTAACAAGTCCTACATACCCGGTTCCTACAATCGCTATATTCATTTTATTTAATTCGTTAGTCTAACTTTTTCGCTGCAAAATTACAATAAATTATGAGTGAGTTGTTATTTTCTTCCATAAAAGTTGCGCTGAAACGGAATAAAAATGCTAATTTTGCGATATGATTGAATTGGCTAGACATATAGAAATTCTGTTACTGGAAAATGACTGTGTGATTATTCCAGACTTTGGCGGTTTTATAGCGCACTATCAACCGGCACGGTATATCAAGGAAGAAAATCTTTATCTTCCCCCTGTACGTACTATTGGTTTCAATCCCCAATTGACTATAAACGATGGTTTATTAGTTCAATCGTATATGCAAGCCCATCACACCGATTTTCCTGATGCCACACGCATGATAGAAGAAGAGGTAGCCGGATTGAAAGAACAACTATACCAAAATGGATGTGCAGAAATGCATGGCATAGGGGTCTTACATTATAATATTCATAGCACATACGAGTTCCATCCCAATGAGGACGGTGCATTATCACCTACCCTATACGGGCTTAGTTCGTTTTCCATCAACAGATTAGAATATCTTACTTCAACAACATCTGCAGCAACCAGAGAATTACTTCCCCGACAAGAAAAAAGGAAGAGAACTGTACGTTTCAAACGTCAGTGGATAGGAAATGCAGTAGCTGTGGCTATAGCTGTAGTCTTATTTTTCTTCTTGTCTGTTCCGGTAGAGAACACATATGTGGACAAAGGTAATTATGCTTCTTTAGGTACGGATGGTCTGTTTGACGCCATTCGTTCCCAATCTTTGGCAACGACCTTGGTAACCGTTCCTTCCAGACCGCAGCAACCCAAGAAGACGAATATCAAAAATAATCAAAACACGTTGAAACCTGTAACTGTAAAAGTAGAAAAGGTAGGAAAAGCACAAGAAGCAGTGCCCAAGAATACTGTTGCAGCAAAATTGAACAGCACAGAACAGCCAGTTGCCAAGCCTGTTACTGTAAGTAAACCTGCCCTTGAGAAGAAAGAAACAGCAACACCTTCGAGCAGTAAAAAAAATAAGTATTATATCATCGTATCCAGTTTACCGACAGCCAATGACGCACAGCAAGTACTTAATGAGTACAAGCAAAAAGGATACAAGGATGTAACAATCATAGAAGGTAACGGACGTTATCGCCTGTCTTTGTGCAACTTTGCAGATAAAGCCGCTGCTTATAAAAAATTAAATGAACTGAAACAAAATGATGCATTCAAGAATGCATGGATATTGAGTTCCAAATAAACAAGATTATTTTTTATGAAAAGAGTTTTGTGTCCCAAATGTGACAACTATATAACTTTTGATGAAACCAAATATACAGAAGGCCAGTCGTTGGTCTTTGTATGCGACCATTGTAAAAAACAATTCAGTATCCGTATCGGAAAATCCAAACTGAAAGCAACCCGTAAAGAAGAAATATTGGACGAACAAGCCAATAAAGAGGATTTTGGAAGTATCGTGGTAGTAGAAAATGTATTCGGATACAAACAAGTATTACCCCTGATGGAAGGTGACAACCTGATAGGACGCAGAAGCAAAGGCACTGAAGTGGACATTCCCATCGAGACATCAGATCCGAGCATGGACAGAAGGCATTGTATCATTAATGTGAAACGCAACAAACAAGGGGAAGTCATTTATACCCTGCGTGATAATGACAGCATTACAGGAACATTTCTGATGAACGAGATTTTGGGGAACAAGGACCGGATACGGATCGAGGAAGGCGCTATCATCACATTAGGTGCGACTACGTTGATTCTGCGTGCCACCGAGAAGTAAGACAATGAGACGTATTATCTTAATCACAGGAGGCCAACGTTCGGGAAAAAGTTCATACGCGGAGAAATTGGCATTAAGCTTATCACCCACTCCCGTTTATATAGCTACTTCCCGTATTTGGGATGAAGAATTCCGCCAACGCGTTATCAAACATCAAGAAAGGCGCGGACCTGAATGGACGAATATAGAAGAAGAAAAAGAACTGAGCCGCCATCAAGTAAAGGATAATGTAGTATTGATTGACTGTGTCACCTTATGGTGTACCAACTTTTTCTTTGATTCGGATGCGGATGTAGAGGCTGCATTGCAGGCTGTCAAACAGGAGTTTGATAATTTTATCCGGCAAGATGCCACTTTTATTTTCGTAACCAATGAAATAGGTTCCGGAGCAGTATCCGAAAACGCCATCCAACGCCGCTTTACAGATTTACAGGGCTGGATGAATCAATATATAGCTTCAAAAGCAGACCAAGTATATTTGATGGTATCGGGAATTCCTGTTCCTATAAAATAATAAATACAATGAAAAACTTTCATATTGAGTATCCCGATGAAGGTCTTCGGGAGGCATTGATAGACAAAATCAACAATTTGACAAAGCCCAAAGGTTCATTGGGCGTTCTGGAAGACCTTGCATTGCAAATCGGATTAATCCAACAAACCCTCTCCCCTACATTAAGCCATCCGCACAACGTACTTTTTGCAGCCGATCATGGTATAGTAGAAGAAGGGGTAAGCAAGTCTCCCAAAGAAATCACTTGGCAACAACTAAGTAATTTTTTACATGGAGGTGCCGGAGTTAATTTTTTATGCCGCCAACATGGTTTTAAGCTTGTATTAGTAGACTCAGGAGTCGATTACGATCTTCCTTACGAGAAAGGCATTATCAACTGTAGCGTAGGACGTGGCACGCACAGTTTTCTAAAAGGTCCTGCAATGAGTATGGAAGAAATGGAATTATGCCTGGAACGTGGAGCAAAGATAACGGATATGATTCATGCTGACGGCTGCAATGTGGTCAGTTTTGGCGAAATGGGTATTGGCAACACCTCCCCTTCCTCTGTCTGGATGCATTTGCTGACAGGTATTTCATTAGAGCAATGTGTAGGTGCGGGAAGCGGACTGGATTCAGAAGGCATCCGCCATAAATACAATGTATTGAAACAATCGGTTGACCATTATGCCGGTGACGGTTCTACAAAAGATATCATCGCCTGGTTCGGAGGATATGAAATGGTTATGGCAATAGGCGGCATGCTCCGGGCGGCAGAATTAAGAATGATTATTCTGGTAGACGGCTTCATCATGACCAACTGCATACTGGCCGCCTCAAAACTTCATCCGGAAGTTTTGTCGTATGCCATATTCGGACATCAGGGAGATGAAACCGGTCATAAACTAGTATTGGACGCCATGAAAGTACGCCCTTTATTAAATTTAGGTCTGCGCTTGGGAGAAGGAACAGGAGCGATATGCGCTTATCCCATCGTTGTTTCCTCTGTAAACATGATGAATGAGATGGACAATTTCGCCCATGCCTCCATCACTAAATATTTTTAACCATGAAACTGCTTGCCTCCCTCATTTTTTTCACACGCCTTCCGTTTTGGAAAATAGCTGACGTACCACCTGTTTACTTTAAACGAGTAGTGGACTACTGGCCCTTTGTTGGATGGCTGACAGGAGGTATCATGGCAGGCACTCTATGGATCACAGCAGAATTTCTGCCTGTACAAATAGCTGTGCTCATGGCGTTGGCTGCCCGGTTATTAGTAACAGGTGCTTTACACGAAGATGGATTGGCAGACTTCTGCGATGGCTTCGGGGGCGGTACATCACGTGACAAGATTCTGTCCATCATGAAGGATTCACATATCGGCACATACGGAGTGCTCGGATTATTATTCTATTATGGATTGATGTGGAATATACTCACCACACTTTCTGTACCCTTGGCATGTGCGGCCATATTAAGCGGAGATGCCTGGAGCAAGTTTTGTGCCGCACAAATCATCAACACGCTTCCATACGCCCGTAAAGAAGAAGAATCGAAAGCAAAAGTCATATATGACCGTATGAGCCCAGGTGTTTTATTATCCGCTTTTATGGCCGGAGCCCTACCTATGCTTTTATTACTGGATAAAGGATACTGGTGGGCAGCCATCGCTCCTGCTATGATGTTCATCCTTTTAATGTCACTCATGCGCAGACGCCTGCAAGGATATACCGGTGATTGTTGCGGAGCGACTTTCCTATTATGTGAGTTTTCTTTTTATCTGACTATAAACTTAATCTATACAAATCTATGGTAATATACTTCATGCGTCATACTGCTGTTGATGTTCCGCAAGGCGTTTGTTACGGACAGACGGATGTACCCTTAAAGCCGACTTTTGAAATGGAGGCAACTCAAACGGCAGCCCATTTACAAGGTTTATCTTTTGATAAGGTTTATACCAGCCCGTTAACCCGTTGTGTACGCCTGGCTACCTTTTGCGGCTACCCGGATGCAGAACGGGACGACCGCCTGAAGGAACTAAATTTCGGAGATTGGGAAATGCATCGGTTCGATGAAATTGCCGACGCTAATCTGGAAAGATGGTATGCAGATTATCTGCATGTAAAAGCGACCAATGGAGAGTCCTTTGAAGATCAATACCGGCGTGTTGCCGATTTTCTAGACGAACTTCGCCAAAAACCGTATGAACAAGTCGCGATCTTTGCTCATGGCGGCATTTTACTGAACGCACAGATTTATGCAGGTATCATTAAACCCGAAGAGGCGTTTGGCGCACTCACTCCTTATGGAGGAATTGTCAAGATAGAGTTATCATGATGTAAGAACATATCGCTTATTTATTTGTTCTATTCATAAAGACAAATAAATATGCTTACTCATTTCTTGGATTTATTAGCAGCTGTTATAAGTGTGACAAGCCTTTTGATTGTCACATACGGAGCGTTGATAGGTATCATCTCTTTTTTGAAGAATGAAATACGACGTTTTACCGGAGGGTATTCCATTACCAATATACGAAAATTAAGAGCTACATTCGGAACTTATCTGCTTCTTGGCTTAGAATTTCTGATAGCTTCGGATATTTTGAAAACAGTATTGGAGCCCACTTTGAATGAATTGGCCCTATTGGGAGGTATTGTTGTTTTAAGAACCATCCTATCCGTATTCCTCAATAAAGAGATAAAAGAATTGGAAAGTGAAGAAAAATAAAAAAGCACTGAAAAACTAATCATTTATACATATTGGCTTTTTAAGTTGCACACACATTGCATACTTTCATATTTTTGTCGATGAAAGAAACATCTTGATTTACTTACCAAATAATAGAAGAATATCATTTATTGTTTTCAAGGTTCTCTCCGATTTGTTGGAGCAGTCTAAAAGCTCCAGCCATCTTATAGTTACCCAAACATTATTTAGCCTGCATGATGCAACTTTCAACAGTAAGTTTCAAATCCGGAGTGAAAGCGAATTTATTTATCTGCATTTCCTTAGGAAGTTCATTGGCATGATTATTGAGCCATACGATCATTTCATTTAATTTCTCTTCGGAATAAGATTTCTTTTTCACCATGATACATAAATTCATGTCAACTGTGTACAAAAATAAAAGAACATATAATTCACGCGCTATCTTTTAACAAAAATATTGTTGAAATAAAACCGCTCCCACTTATCACAAGCCGGAACGGTTCAGATTAGTTACGTTTTGACAATCTACTTTATTCTTCAAGAACAAAACAATGACGAATTTGTTCAAAAGGATTTGCCTATTTCTAAAAATATTTTTTGTCACATTATTACGTATTACAATAGATCCCCAAAACAAGGAGTAATTTTTGTTATGAGATTGGCTTCTACCCCACAATACAAGGCAAAAATACATAAAATTCTATTCTCTTCAGTTGATTGTGTAATCCAATTGGGAAATTGTATTTAAACAAATACCCCGACTCATCACGAGCCGGGGCAGTCCAATTTATAAATTTAAAGTCTTATGATGAAGATTGTCTGTTGCGCCAATGTTTTACTATCAGCACAACGACAAACAAAACAGTTACACAAACACAGGTAAAGCCTTTTTGTTTAAGCAAAGTGGATTCTTTTTTATCCTTTATGATTCTGACCGTTTTTCCTCATGGATATCGGAAGTGGTTTCCTTGTCGGCTTTCACCTCCGTACAGTCTTTGGTTGCAGTTTCCTTCTTTCTATTCTTGCTGAAATCACCTTCTACGTGACCGTCAGCCAGTAACAAAACTTTCCTGGTCGGGCTGTCAGACGGTTTTCTTGTATCATAAATCCGAAAATTAATCACGCAGTTGCCATTGGTTGCAATCAGTTCATTCAAAGAGATGATAGAGCCATATACGATGTTGACCGACTTACGAGTGCTGTCCTTTCTACACTCTTGGCAGTACACTGGACTATACGCTTTTCCAACCAGTCAACCTGCTTCCGCTCGTTCTCATTCTCCACCGAATCGGCAGACGTATTCTCCTTCCGTGCGTTTTGCGGTTTACACAGAATATGAACCCCAGCGGACAGCTTCCAATCCCTTAAAGCCCCAGTTATAGCCAACCAGTCATTTAATTCCATTCTGCCTATTGTTTATCTGATTGATTATAAAATACACACTTAAAAATCCTATCCACTTGCACCATCGCTGCCAAAACACTAAAATCCATTGTCACGATATGTCAATAAAAAAGACTCTGCAAAATAAGAATAAAAAAACGATTTACCAAAGAAGAATATAAATATATTGAACCGGTCTGGAATGTAAAAAATTATATTACAGGCCAGCATCATTTTTTAGTTAATTTTGCACCAATTATTTAATAAATATCTGATAACATTAGTTTAAAAAGCGTTATGTTCGTCTTGTAAATCGGGATATATGGATTCTCCAAATGAGAAGGGATAGTATGATTTTTCTTACATCATAAAGTAAATCTGACGGCATCACACCTCATATCGGCGAGAACGGTAATTGGCGGATAGGTATGACTGATACAAAAATAAAGGCGCAAGGAGCCAAAGGGGACGATGCCATTGCCCCCAAGTTCAAATCAACGCCACGACAAATGAATGGGAAATCTCAACGGATAGCGGCAAAAACTGGAAATCGACAGGGATTAAGGCGACAGGGGTGATGCTGTATTTGCGGAAAACGGAGTGGACTACACAAGTGATCCTGATAATGTCATATTCACTCTGGCTGACGGAAAGACCAAGCTGACCGTACCACGTACCAAAATATTATCTGTCAAGTTCAAGGATGGTTGCGATATTTTCTCGGTAACTTCCGTTAGTAATACAATTGATATTGAATTTATTGGTTTGACAACAGAAAATTATAAGGCTTTGGTTGCGGAATTGAGAAGCGAGGACGGTACTACAGATATAGACATTGTGACCCGTGCTGAAAATAAGGATGTGGAAATTAAAGAACCTGTATTTACGGATGGGAAATGTACCGGAACGACAGTCAAAATCAACAAGAAAGAAATAAGTGGAGAAAAGGCCGTTCTGAAAGTGACTCTTATAGATAACAACGGGCAGGAAATTTCAGTTTCCCGTATCGTGAAATTCTTTGGTGCGGGTGCTCTTGATGAAGCCGCCCAGAACGGAGGTAGCTTTATATTGTCTGATGACATTATTCTGGAGAAACCGGTTGAGGTGGCAAAAGGGAAGGAACTTGTATTGGATCTAAACGGTAAAACCATCTCTAATTTCTGAACGGATAAGCATCCGCGTGCATATATCCCTGGTTGATTGCCTCATTGACCAAGGTACGGAGCTGTC
>ERZ791911.202-NODE-202-length-54638-cov-8.059524_pt1 | contig 54638 bp, 69 predicted proteins | sample MGYA00510142_ERZ791911 | MGnify/ENA primary metagenome ERZ791911 (study PRJEB30046, sample SAMN00792056) | human gut metagenome | study: EMG produced TPA metagenomics assembly of the A metagenome-wide association study of gut microbiota in type 2... | reverse complement strand
TTGCCATAAAAAAACTGACCCCCAATCGTTAGATTTTTGGTCTAACTATTGGGGGGCAGCTCACATGATCGGCCTAGTTCCCTCTTCTATATTACAATATTACATTACTGCACAGCCGGCGCGGTCTCGTCGTCTGCTGCTTTTTCCAGAATTTTTGTAACAACTTTCTTCGTTACGGACCATACGAGCTTAATTCCCGTATTGATGAGTTTCGCGCGGATTTTAACCCAGCCAGACGCGGACTGTTCTGCATCTGCGGTCTGGGCGTCCTGAAAATCTTTTACGGCTTCATCCACATAAGGAAAAACAGTGTTTTCTACGAAATCCAGCGCGTTATCTTTGACTTCTTCCAAAACTTCCTGCAATGCTTTACTTACTACGTTTTTGATGTCTTCGTTCATATTTCATCAATCTCCTTTTCTATGCGATTTACCATAGATTCACTGGCAATATTCAACAAATCAATATACAGCTGATTTCTCGTCTTAACCCAACTCGATGACGTCGTATTAATTTGCGCCTGCAGCTTTTCGCGTAGGCGTTATTTACGTTTATCAAGCTCGGACGTAAGCAGCTTAGACAGCAGTCGTTTAAGTAGATTTCCCATAGCTTTCACCTCCTCCCCATGGGACAACAGATAAAGAGATCACCTCCTAAAGCGTGCACTGATAATCTGTCACACCGCGCGCGATCGCACGAGCAAAAGCGTCCTGATAATTTGCCAGAAGCTGCTCGTCGTGGTCGTTGCTAATAAATGCCAACTCGACAAGGATTGCCGGCATAGACGTATTATTCAGCACATAGAGCCCATTTTGCCCCGGAATAGCCAATTTTACGCCACGATCCACGGTATGCAGGCTGTCGACAATCTGACGCTGTACTGCCTTGGCCAACGCATTACCAGCCGCTGAGCCAGGATAGCAGTACGTTTCTGTGCCCAGTGCCGCCGTCGAATCAGCGGCATTGCAGTGAATAGAAATAAACAAATCAGCACCGCTGGCATTTGCCGTATCGCAAACTGTCGCCAGGTTGTCATGCTGCAGCACTGCCGCTGCTACGCCGGCGTTGATAAGATACTGCGCCGCGGCATTACCAACAGCTGCCGCAACATCTGATTCTCGCAGGCCTGTTTTTGCGTTGACCGCACCGGGATCGGGATTACCGCCCGGCGCATGTCCGGGGTTGATAAATACTTTCATAGATTATCGTCCTCCTTTTTGTGTATAGCAGCAGACTTTACGCTGCCGCCGATGTACCCGAGCAGGCCGCTGGCGATACTCATCGCCAGCTCATTCATGGCATAAAAAATAGCCAGCACCAGAGCTGTTACCAGCCCGATGATGACTATTACATCAGCAATATTAATTTTTTCAAACATTTCCATCACCTACCACTTACACATGCTGCATCACCGACGTCAGCACTGACGCAAAAATGCCGACGACGGTCACGCTCGTTCCCAGTGTCCAGCAGATGTCATGCTTTAAGTCATCAATGCGGTGGTGCGCAGATTTCCCGGCTTCGATGGCTTGGACGACTTCGCGGTTGAGAGTCGTTAGCTGCAAATCTATCCGATCGAGCAGTGCCATTAATTCATTATCATTCATATAAGCCTCCTTTATTCAAATAACATTCGTCTATAATAGGCGGAGGTCTTGCTGTCTTCGTCATGGCATATGGTATCCTTTCAGAGAGGTGATACTATTGAAACTACCAAATGGATTCGGCACGGTCTACAAAATGCAAGGGAATCGTCGCCGTCCTTACGTGGCAAAGAAGACAATACAGGGAAAACAAAAGCCTATCGGCTATTTTGAAACATTTGAGGAGGCCATGGCCTGTCTCGTCGAGTATAATCGCGACCCTGCCTTGCTGAGTCCGAGCAAGACAACTTTTGCCGAGGTCTACGCGCTTTGGAAGGCCCAGCACTTCCCGCGCCTCCGAAGTGATTCTGCGCGCATCAGCTACAAAAATTCGTATCGTCATTGCTCCCGCCTCCATCAAATGATTTTCGTGGACATCCGGCTCGGCCACCTCGACCATGTCATTGACGATGTGCGTCATGCAGGCTGCGGATACCCAACGCAGAAGAAAGTCCGCTCTCTGCTCGAGCAGCTTTACAAGTACGCAATACGATATGACCTGGTCGTCAAAGATTATGCCCGATATCTCGATATTGACCGACCTCGTAAACTGCACAAGAAAAAGCCGTTTACCGTCCGTCAGCGCAACCGCTTGTGGCGTGGCGTTGATGATGTGCCAGAAGCGCGTCATGTGCTCATGCTCATCTACTCCGGCTGTCGTATTGGTGAGTACCGCCACATACGCAAGACTGATGTCAAGCTGAGGCGCCGTGTCATCGTCATCCGGCACAGCAAGACCGAGGCAGGACGCGGACGGCTCGTCCCCATCCCCAAGCGACTCATATCGTGGTATGAGGATGCCATGCAGGGAAAAGGAGACTACATCTGCACGCGGCGCGACGGGACGCGTCACAGTTACGACTCGTTCCGACGGGCCATCTTTGACCCAGTCATGCGCCACTTTGGCATGGCGCATACGCCGCACGAATGCCGCCACACGCTTGCCAGTATGCTTGACTCTGCCGACGTCAACCGCACCGTCATCAAACTCATCCTCGGGCACAGCCTTGAAGGAGTGACCGAGCGCGTCTACACACATAAGAGTGTGCGCGAATTACTAAGAGCCATTGACAAGGTTTGTACTTAACGTGTGCTTAACGAATACATGTAAATCCATGCTATCCCTTGATAGTCCTGCATCGCCATGCGCTTAACCTGTCATTGCAATTTCACACGATTCACAAGAGCCGCTAACCCTTACATCACAAGGGTTTGGCGGCTTTTTGCATCAGATGCAGCGCACGATTCTCGCACGATTTTATTGGTCAGTGTCCGACTGACCAGAATCCCCGTCAGACGTTGCCTTGCCTGCCTCGGCGGCTTTTTCGGTGTCATGCGTCTGCGTCCGGATATAATCCGCACATTTTTCATTTCGGCACCAGCCTTCCGCATCTAATTTATGCCCGCAGAATGGGCAACGTTTTGCTCTTGCCATAATCATTCAGCTCCTTTCAATGCAGTTTCATACTCGGCATTAACTTCTGCATACTCTGATTTCAGCTCGGCAATCAAAGACTCATCGCCAGCCAGCGTAGCAGTCGCAAGTGCATCTTTGAGCTCGCTAATCTGCGACTCATAATCCGCCGCAATCGACGCCTGCTTCTGCTCCGTCGTCACAATAATTGCCGGTGCATCAGTCGGTTTGCCATCTGCGCCACGGACATAGCCCGTACCATTAGCCCCGGCGCCGCGATTGCCGACATAGTACGCATAATCATCATCCGACGTCTCGATGTATCCGTCATCGAGATACTTCTTCTTTTCTGCTTCAGTCGAAAAATGAATACCTTCTGCGACGGTCGCAATGCGATTACCGTCAAAATCAAATTTGCATAAATACATAAAAATCATCCTTTCTTAATTTACAGTGGGCAACTCTGAGCATGACAAATAGGACAAGCTTAACTATTACAACCCCAATTGCTTTTAGTAGGTGCTTGGCTGGCGTTGTATCTGATTATGGTGATGCACGGCTTTCATTTGGATTCAACCATGATAAGCTTGTCTGCTATGGTTCAGGTCTATCCACACCTACAACTTGCAATATTATCATGATTGGTATTTAGACAGTGGGGAGTAGGCGAAACAAATGAGTATGGTACTGCCTGGGTTGTTTTTCCCGTATCTTTTATAAATACCCCGATTGTTGTAGCAACACATAACGGATTGGATGCAGTAGTTACGTATGTATCCAGCTCTGAACGTAATGCCAACCAGGTTGCAATTGTTTTGCATAAAATGATAGATAATTCTGTCAGTAGTGCATGGGGTGTATCTTGGATAGCTATCGGCATTTAATACCCGATAATAATTGCTCTAAAACCCCAGACCCTTGTAGTATTTGTGTAGACAGTTATTGTAGATTCATCACGCACATAAGCAGCATAGCGGATGTCAACAACAGATCCATCCATACCTACCGCTACCCCGCTATAATGAAGCGAAATTGGCAATGTAATTTGAGCTTGCGTGCCGGATCCAGCATGATATATCCACTGTTTAAAGGACACCAATCATAAAGCATGTTGTGGTATGTGATGACAATGATACGCTTCCACCGCTTGTGATGCTCACTGTTATGATATTTGCCGATGATAATCCGATGCTATTGTCGGATGGGGCGGATATCGATGTATATAGTATTGAGGGATTTTGTAACCAAGAGGTGGGATAAGCTTCTTCTGTTAAGATTTTTAAAACTTTCGTTACTGTGACTGGATACTCCCATGTCATGATGCCGTTGGCGTATTCCTTTGTTGCTGTGCCCCACTGTATAATTAGGTTCCCGCAATTCGGGCCAAAGCAGATGTAGCCGTTCTGGTCCATTAGCCCGGTGATGCCGAGGCGATGATTTGTAAACTTTTTCCCGTCCCAGGTTACGTCTGCCCCCGTTGCAAGATTTGCAATCATCGTACTCAGGCTTGCAAGGGTTGCCGCCGGCGCTTCTTTCCAACCACCAGCCCCAGTAGCAGCTTTAATACGGTTTGCCAGGTTGCTTACCAGGTTCCGGATAGTGTTTGTATCAGACGTTGGCACGTTGGTGTCGTCAATTGTGGCTGCCAGGGCTGCATGCGCGTTAGTATCGTTGTTATGGTTAGCAAGGTCACCAACAGTAATTAAAGATGTGCTGTCTATTACGGCTGATACGTCGCCAGTATTATCGACTATTAAATTAAATGTCCAAGTTTTTTTTACCACGGTTGCCGATCCAGCTGCCGGCATCGTGTCAGGGTTAGGGTCAGTCATGACAGCATATAGAATTTCACCCATCTCTGGGTCCGTTGCAAAAATGCCAATTTCTGTCATCTGATATTTTTCTGTCACCCCAGTATTCGTTATCGTAGTTTGAATCTTTATAACGTTTTCGCTAACTTCTATTTTACTAACATTTAAATCTTGCTTTTTATTTGAGAGAGCAATCATATTTTCAACATTTCCTTGGTATGAGCCATCCCCAATTCCTAGCTTTGTGATTTTAAATTTTGTTAACCCTGCATCGATTTTAGCTTGTAAATTCTGCCCTAATTTTGTTCTTTTAAATCCTTGCCAATTCGACATTTACAAATACCTCCTCATCATCCATTAACCCGGCTGCTGTGCGCATATTCGTATTAATTATTATTTCATCAGTTATTTTGCTTGTAATCGTCAAATTTTCATCGTCCATGAAGCAAGCCACGGACTTAGTAGTAGTAGTGGACTCTATAAATTCAATATAGTCTAGCCATGACCGTGTATTTTTGTACGCATTCACGAGTCGTACTAATTTATTTACTACGGCCCCGTCTTCGATGGGGGCGGTAATCCCAGATATACGAAAATGATACGGCTCTCCGCTATATGCGGGCCATTCTTCTACTTTAGCTGATTGATACACTGTGGATACCGCTTTCTGTACCGCATACTTCGTACCTTTCAGCCGATGTAATAGCAGCGACTCTTTCACTTGCTGCCTTTTTACGCTCAATGTCGCCGTATCATCGTATTCATCTACATGTAGCTGGACCGCAAGACAATCAATCAGATTCTCGCCTAGCGTATCAATAGCGGGATAAATCAATAGCAAATCAGGGTTAATTTTCGCCAATCCGGCATCGACAGTGCTGGCCAGGGTGACGACAGGCTCTGCGTCAATGGATGCTGGGAGATGTTCTGAAATTTTATATTCATCGTCATTCATCTTCACTACCTCCCAATGTTGCGCTTATTTTATCCGCCTGTGCGACCTGTATATTGGTTAACTCAGTATATACTGGAGATACTACAACGATTCGCTTAACACCGGGAACAGACATTACATCTGCAATCAGCCTGGACGGATTGATATCGCGCCCTATCTTCGCAGACTGCCACAGCTCATACCCTGCGATTGCCTGCGTAACGGCGTCTTTTACCGTAGATTCTGGCATCCCACGATCGATATAGTACGTCAGACTGACGTCATAGCTGACAGGTTCCGGAGCCTTCACTTGTACCTGATCAGTGAGCGGCCGTACGGTATCCTTATTCAAGATACTATCCACGGCATCCAGCACTTCCTGCCCAGGGATTTTCCCGCCGTCAAGCAGTGGCCGTATTTCTACGACGCCCGCCGATGGGCTGTATACTGTCACATCATTTATGGCGCTGTTGGCAGATTTTGCCCAGTACTCATACGCACCGGTAGGGCCAGCTGTTGAGAAGCGCTCCGGAGACTCATGAATTCGCTCCCGATATGCGTCATCGCTTTCTTTATCGGCTCCGCCGGCGCTGGTCGTCAAGTTAACTATGGTAGCCACATAGGCGACAGGGTCCACAATGTTACTGATTTCTCCTGGTAAAAACCCATTTCCCAATTCACCAGTTACCTGACAAGTCGCTTTAGCATTTACCGTTAACCCGCCTGCCAGGACAACAGTATCGTCGTCGATTGCAAAATAAACCCCGTTAGCTGTAACGACCCTCGTTCCTGCCGGTATGATTGTTTCTTGATTACGCGCAACCGACAGCGTAATTTTAATTGTTGTTGTAGCTGCTGATGCATGTATGCGCGTTGTGTCAGTCAGTGCCCCTAGGTGATCAAGATTATCCCCAGTTGCATAGCGCAGTAAATTCTGCTTGCCGACATAGTTCTGATTATTCAGTAGCCGAATAAAAGCTTCGGCGACGACCAGCAAGAAAAGTCGTACCGGATCGCCCTGAGCTAGCGTGCGACCGGTTATGCTTATATAGTCCGCGAAAAGAGCGGCCTTCACATGTTCAGCGTCTGCATCGACAAACTCGATGTCTGGCAAATCGACTAATTTCATAAGGTAATCACCACCTTAGGGATAATTTTACCAGATACGTCACCTGAAAAGCTGATACTGTCAATAGTAACTCGTGGCTCATAGCGCTTGACAGCCTGAAAGATTTCATTCGTCAGTTTCGCCTTGCCTAACGAGGCCGGTAAGTCGATAATCGTGCTATCCAGGCCAAACTCACGATCCAGCGGAACTGTTCCCTTAGCCGTTGCTAAAATAGTCCGTATGTTTTGCAGAATTTCTTCGGCCTCAGTTTTCGGTGCCATATTAATGGTTGTAGGATCTTTTGTTGTAATTACGTATTGCACATTACAGCCCTCCTCTGCCTAACAGGGTGGTCAGCGCATTATAGGCCCTGCCAACTTTATTCACCATTGATTCTTCATCAGTATTCGTAGTATCGTACTCTTTCAGCTTTACATTCGCCGTAATGGACATAATTTTCCCGTAAGCATTATATATGGCCTCGGTTTCATCCAAGCTTTCCAGGTACCAGTAATTTTGTGACACAGGGACGCCGCCGATTATGAGCGGACAGACGATACCATTATCACGCATTGCGCGTAACTTAGCCAGCTGCTTAGCCGGAGCGGCGTTATAAAGTGTCATCAAGTGCAGTTTAAAAGACAGCTCTTCTTGCCCCGGCCCGATGAACTGCGGCACCGGCTTCTTTAAAATAACGTCGTGCGACTGCCAACGAGCCTCCCCAGACCGTTCAACCTCATCGGAGGTAACAAGATAGTGTTCAGCTACACAAAAGATAACTGTTCCAAAGTACCCTATGTACACGCTATCACCTCCTTACTGTGGCTTGCCAGTGCTGCTACCGCCTGGAGTTACCCCGCCATGAGTGTGGCTTACAAGGGATATACCATTAACGGTAACGTCTCCACCGCCTGCGTTAACGGCTATGCTTCCACAATTAATGACAAGATCATCAGGCACGTTCAGCACCCGGGTACCACCTGAAGGCGGCGCGTCTACGGTGTTATAAATAGTGCCAATAACATACCCTGCTCCTGCACCTTTACCGCCGCCGTTTGCCGTGAACACGCAAAGCACAAGGTCATCTACAACGGGCATCCAAAAGTCTTTTGTCGCCTTACTGCCTCGCATGAGTACTTTCAGCGGCGGCGATACAGCATTATCATGATCCGGAAATACTACGCGTACTGTAGCATCGCTTGGGTTCACCGTGGACACCAGCCCTACCCGGACCATCCTGGATAGGATTCGATAAATAGCAGATTCAGTATCCAATCAGGCACCTCCTTACATCAATGCTGGTCACGTAGCCGCTGCCACTGATATCGTGCTTCGCCTGCGTGACTATATACCGCCCAGAAAATACGCCAAATCCAATCATCTCGATAGTTTCCCCTGCACATAAGAACTGACAACCGTCCAGGCTATACGACCCGGTGCATTCATCCCGGTTCTTTTCGCGCAGTTTTTTCTTTGCCAGGCGATCAGCTTCAGCCTGTGACGTCACCTGCTGATGGATTTCTAAAGTAGCCCCGTTGGATTTATTAGGATCAGTAAAAGTGGATTCGATAACGGATTTATCCTGATCATTCGTGTATTTTATGTGGCACTTTTTATAGACATCGCGGATCTTAGTTTTAAACGAGTAGCCGGTGCTATGAAAAATCCGGTCCGGTGTGGGCGTGCCATCCGCTTCAGCAACGTCCGCAATGGTGTTTGTTCCGGGATGATAAATTTCGATAACCGGTTCCGCCTGTTCATATTTCGCCTCGTCAAAGACAATAATAGTGTCCGTTGTAATTTTCAGGGCAAATCCGGCGTCATCGCAAACCTTCTGGAGCACCGACAAATCCGATTCATCATTTTGTTCCAGCTTGTCAATATCGGGATTATCATCGCAGTCCCAAAACAATTTCATACCATTTTCCCATGCGATGTCATTGGCCACTTTTCTGACCGATATGTTTTCCCATGTTTTCGACCGCAGCGTACTTCGCAACGTACTATCATCTCCTACGCTGATAGCGACAGCTTTAATATTAACGACATCAGGCGCGCTCGTCATCTCGATTTCATCAACTTCAAAGGTCCCCAAAGTCGTATCGAATTCGCCATCATACAACCCTTGCCAGTTATAGGTACACAGCGTTATATCCAATGTTGCTCCCTTTACTGGCATCCAATCGGACTGCCACAGCCCGGCCTTATCCTCTAAGGTAAGTGATATGTCATCGACCTGCCCGGACAAATTATCTGTATAGCTGGCACTAATTAAATACTGCGCCAGCGCTTCGGATATGTCTTTACTGTTATAGGTCACTTGCAGCCATGCTCTGCGTCCTAAGTGCTCTTGTGCTACGACACCGGCCATGGCCTGGGCTTCCAATTTTTTCACCGTAGACTGCACGGATTGCAATAATGCCATTTAAATCACCGCTTCCATGGGGGTAATACCCTAGATTCAGACGAGGGTATTACCGGGCAAATGATATCTATATCTGCCGGAAAAATTGCGATATTCCGGTATGCCGGATTCGCCTCCAGCAGAATCTTTACGTACTTTTCAGAGCCGTACACGCGGTATGAAATTAGGTCCCACATATCGCCCTGAATTGTATGGTATATACTAGTCAAAGCTCAACCGCCTCCGATCAGAAAACCATTGTCGCATCATGCGATCAAATTCCCGCATTTTCTGTTCAAGCACTTGAGATACATCCTGCTTGGCATCGGCGCCTTGTATATTAATAGTAGGCGCAAAATTGATGTTAGCAGAGCCGCTGGGCACCGCAGACGGTGGAACCCTGGAAACAGTCGGCATGCTCGGGTTAATCCCTAGCATCTGGCCGGCCTTCGCCCACAGCCCATAGGCATTTGCATCATGTGTAATCGGGACGATGACCTCTGGATAGCCAGCTTCAGCAACCCATGTCAAATAAGGATGGCTAAAAATACCGCCACGGGCGGACTGCCCGGCTGCGGATGCGGCATCGCTGTCGCCGCCTTTGATAAAGTTCACGATAGCATCGATTGGATGGGACAGTGCTTCTTTCAAAGCGTTCCACTGATTGATGCACCACTGTACACCCTGACTTACGGCTGACGTAATGCTATCCCAGGCACTTTGTGCAGCGCTGACAGCAGCATCCCAAACAGATACAGCTACTGCCATAATAGAATCAAAAACACCAACGATAAAGCTGTACGCGCTGGATACGGCACCAGTAATATAGGCCCATGCTGCCGAAGCCGCTGACGATATGGCTGCCCACGCTGACGATACGGCATTACAGATAGCCTCCCACGCCGCGATGCATGCTGCGCGGAAGTTCTCATTTGTATTCCATAGGTAAATCAATGCGGCCACAACGGCCATAACGGCGAGAACTATCAAAATAAACGGATTCATTGCCATGACCGCGTTCAGCGCCATCTGCGCAGCCGCAGCCATACGGGCGCCTACAGCAAAGGCGCGTTGCGCAGCCCCAGCGATCATTGTAGATGCCGCAGAGGCTTTTGATGCAACTGTCGCTGCCACGTGAGCATCTCTTACCATGTTGATGGAGGCAACCATATATTTGTAGTAGGCTACAGCAGCACGAATAGTCAGCGCAGCCAGGGTCAGCGCCAAAATGGCGCCGACAGTACCCATAATGACTGCGGCCAATGTTTGATGCTCTGATATAAAAGACGCTACCGTGCCCATAGCCCTAGCAAGCCCGCCAGCGACAGCGCTAACCGCGGGCAAGAGCAGGCTCCCGATATTGATAGCCAATGCCGCCAGGTTATTTTTGACTAATAGCAACTGATTAGCGGTAGTCCCTACCCGTGCCTGGTATTCTGCGTCCGTGGACCCAGCATACTGCGATGCGTCGCCCACCTTATTAAAGTTATCCTTTAAATTATCGAGCTGTGTCAACAGCGGCGCAATTGCATTGATAGACTCTTTACCGAACAAATCGCTTAGTACAGACGCCTGCATCTCTTTCGGCAACTCTTTAATCCGGGACAACACATCGATGATGGTTCCTTGTGCGTCGGTCTGCATCCGCTTTGCTACGTCTTCTGCGGACAGCCCTAATTGCGCAAAGGCCTCCTGCTGGGACTTTGTAGCACCAGCGCCAGCAACCAGCCCTAGCGCCATGTTTTTAATACCCGTAGCCGCTACATCTGACTCAACCCCTACCGATGCCATCGATGCACCGATAGCTGCGATTTGCGATGCGCTAATGCCGGCAACCTGTCCAAGGGGCCCAACGCGGGTTACAATGTCGGATATAGAGTCACTACTGGCAGCTGTCGTATTCGACAGGTAGTTTACCTGATCGGCCAGCTGGACGACCTGCCCCTGGTCCATGCCAAAGGCTGTACGCCACTTGGCCATCATATCGCCGGCCTGCTCTGCCGATATGTCGAAGGCTACTCCCATTTTAATGGCATCAGTCGCGAATTGCTTCAAATCATCCCGCGCGATACCTGCCTGCCCGCCGGCGGCAACAATTTTCGCGATACCTTCGGCCGACATCGGCATTTCCTGGGACATCCGCATGATGTCGTCGCCCATTTCTTTGAACTGCTGAGGCGTATCAAAATCAACGGTCTTACGCACATCAGCCATGGACGCCTCGAACTTAATAGCCTCGTTCACGGCTAGTCCTAAAGGAGCTGCCATAGCCGTAGCCGCCACGGCCCCAGCCTTTAAATTACTAACGGCTTGAGACAAATTGGCGGACGCCTTCTGCTTGGCATTGACGCGGTCCATAGTAGCTTCATATTCTTTAGCAGCTGAGTTTTTTTGAGCCTGAGCCTGGAGCATAGCCAGTTCGGTATCGTACTCAACGTAGCCCTTACTGCCTTGTTGTTTAGCCGCCTGTTTTTGCAGGCTTGCCATTTCCCGGTTTGCCGCGCGAATCTGGGCTTGCATCTGCTTCGCATGAGCGACCGCCTGAGACATTGTGCTCCCTACACTGCCATCCAGCTGCCCTTTGATTGCGATTGCCATTTCCAGCACCCGATTAGCCATGGCGGCCGCCTCCTTTCACCTGGCGCTCGATTTCACGGTTCTGTCGGTCGATTTCTCCGGCTACCGTGTCCATCCACCCATAAAGATCATCTATTGATAAGCTCATAAAAAAGCTGATAGGCGTGTGCGAATACTTAGCCATGCGTAAAACGTTCAGCCTAAGCCGCTGCCCTGTTAGTCCGCTTAGCCCTGTGAACCCGTACCGAGTAAAAAACCTTGTGTCTTAATCATAACGGCCGTGAAGTCCTTTGCGGACAAGGCTAAAATGTCATCGTATTTCACATCTGCCGCGATAGCTGCAACATGCGCCTGGTAAACCTGGGACAGCGCCGGCACAACGATACTGGCGTCATCTTTTTTAGCCGCCTTCTCACAACGCAACAGCGTATAACCTGTGACTTTATCAAAATCCAGAACGAGCGACGTCCTGCCATCGGGCAGCGCCCGGGACAAATCAATGATTTGATCTGCCGGAACAGCTACCGCTTTATCCGATGTTTCGACGATTTCTGCATCAACAACTTTTGCTTCTTTCTTCATGACTTAGCCTCCTTACCTTACAAACCAAGCGCATCGCGGATAGGCTGCATAATGTCTTCGCCTCCTGCAACGAACTTATACGCATACTTATCGACTTCAAGCATGGTCTTCCCGTTGACTTCGTACTTGATATACGTCGTTTCGATAGTGTTGTCCGCATCGACCGTGCTGTCTAGCTCCCAGGAACCACCAGACATGGCTTTAGATCGACCACGGATGACAACACGAACTGTGTCCATGATATACTTGTTGGCACCGCTATCCCAGTACTGATTAGCGCCCCGTGCCTCCAGTGCAACAGCCTGACCGCCGACTAGGCTCAGATTCCAGTCGCTGTTAATATTATGCGTGATTTTCGTTTCCAATGATTCAAACTGCCCTAATACCGGCGCTTCGATTTCACCGCCGACGCCGACACCTTTAATGGTCTGCGTGATGGACTTGAAGTCAGGCAATTCCAGTTTTGCAACGCCGTACAAAGTACTCCCTGATTCTGCGTAGACGCGAAAATCATTAAGCACTTCAGGCATCTTATTTACATCAGCCACGTAACCTCACCCCCTGTTATTCAAACAATGCCGCAAAAGCGGATGTATCATACTCAGAAATGCTGTCAATTTCCTGCATTGGAACTGGCGGCGTCCGTTTTTTGTGGAATCGGAAGATTCCTGCCTCAAGATCCGTTACCGGGTTTTCTTCTTCCAGGAAGTCGATACTGCCACCTAAGATGTATTCCCGGGCAATCAAGCCATTCAACCGGATACGTTCTGAATCAAGGATTGTCTTGATGTTGCGTGGCTTACCGGGCTTATCAAGGCGATTCCAGTATGTCAAAATAAAAACGGTATCATCCCAGTCGAACATGCGGCGGACACATAGAAAGACATCTTTCGGATCCGTCGTGCTAGGGAATGCCCCGGTGTAGTTGCCCCACAATACCCAGCCAGCAGGAGACGTCAGCGCCGTAACAATGCCCTGACTGTTCAGCAGGTTTGCTCGGGACAAGTCCAGCATGACTTCCGTACCGTCCTTCAGGCAAAGCCCAGTAATTGGCAGCGTCTTATTCGACGGGGATTCATATGGGACATCATCATTAGCGGCATCGGTCTGACCGATGCGACCCATAGCCAGGGTGGACATATAGTAGCAATGGTCGCCAATACGACCCATGGGCCAGCCTACGTATTCGTTGTTATGCGTATAGCCATTACCGGTTTTCCACATATTGCACCCGCTATACGATTTAACCTGAGTCGTATCAATGTCAACCAGAACCGTACAGCTGAATAGGCTGTTGAACTTCTTGCTCTTAGCCTCCATAACGGCAGCCACTTCAGGGTGCTGGCTCCAGCCGGGAGCAGCTAAAAGCCCCGGCACTAAGTTAAACTTAGGATAAATCATATCGATCAGTTCAAGTCCGGTAACGCTGTCATTACTGCCAACGCCACCGATGATATCCGCGTCTTTTACCATCGTAGGGTCTACCACATCATAGGCGACATAGATAGTCCTGGCGTCTGCTAACGCGCCATCTTTCAGCGTCGTGATTAAAACGTTACCGTCGTCGTCATATGCTGCCGTATAATCCGTACCAGCTTTTGCCGCGGATCCGGACGACGCCGCGGATACGGTCAGCGTATCTAAAATGACATCGGCTTGAATAGTTGCTGTTCTATTAGATACAGTAATAGCTGTACTTGACACCGATTTCTTATGCTTTGATGGGTCCAATACGTTAATGAATACGACAGGTGCCACAGCAAACAATTTAAATTCGGCGTACATAGGTTCGCAGAGTGTATAGCGATCCCAATTTTCATGATAGCCTAAGTGCTTCACCGCTTCTGACCAACTGTAACAGATGACAGGCTCATTGATTTTCGGATCTTCTGCTAAATGCACCGGCGCCGTACCAAAAACAACGGGCAGGCCAGCTGTCGTTTGCGCAGTCGCCACGACAGCCGTATCGATCTCCGATGTTTTAATGCCGTGAAAAAATGCCATCCTTACTTACCTCCTTTTTTACGCTTGACTGCTTCCTGATAGAACGTATTCAGGGCAGTGCCTTTTATGGCTACGTCATTCATAGCCTGATTCAGCTCTGACGGCGTAACAAACAAATGCTTCAATACGTCATCATTTGCTTCTGGCTCTGGGATTCCCTGAGCAAAAATCATGCCATGATTCAGCCGGGAGTCTTTAAAGCCAGGCCCAATATAAATCACCGGGCCGATACTTGCGGCAGTGCCGGTAGTAACGGTATCTGTGATATCTGGGCTCATGACTTCGTTATTTTCGTCCATGCTCTGGCCCTCCTAACAAAAATGGATTGATGCGCGCAGGCTGTGGGATATGCACTTCGAAATCAATACGCCCCCACCACTGCGGATATGGCTGATCGTCGGGTACAGATGTTTCCATGGTGCCGTTCTTCACATCGTACTTATCACAGACTGGATTAGCTTCCAGCAGGCTGCATCGGATGTACTCCAGTAAGTGAAACAGTCCATAGGCACCGTACAGCATATCCGGGTCACGGGTCACAACGGATATGACCACGGATACGATAGATTCATCCGTCCGGTCCATGACTCCGGAGTACCCGACAACGACAGCCGGGCATAGCTTTTCCTTTATTGCGGCAGTCTGAACGCGTGGCAGGTAACCCGTAAAGCAGCGGATATCCTCCCCAGATACATCCTGCCCGCTGTATGTCGTCATCTTTTTTGACAAGAACTTTTGCAAGTCCTCTAATACATCAACAGCTACCATTTAACCACCCGCCAATAGTTCCAGCTCATGTAACAGCCGCTTTTCATACATGTCCATTCCTTCCTGTGTCATCCGGGATACCACGTCTGGATTGCCGTACAGCTGCGGAACAGCCGGCCCAAACAGCCCAGTAACAGGATGGCGTGGCTTCCCTTCACGAGCAGCGAATCCACGGCCTGGCATATCAAATGACCGGGGTACGATGGAGCCGCTGCCTTTTTTAATGGACACGAAAATACCTTTTTTGCGTCGGGATGCCTTATACTTCGTAACTGGCTCTTCCGGGCCTCTGATATGGAGCGTCGTCCCCCAGGCCTCTGTGCTCAGTGAAGTCGCGCTCTTTATAGCCCCGGCTTTCATCGTGTACGTGTTGCGGATTTCCTGGGCTCCGGCTTTACGGGCTGTAATAGCCGCCCGGCGAGATGCCTGTTTAATAGCCGTAGATAATTTCCCTGTATTCATGAACCGCTGTAAAATGGATTCCACATGCACTCGGCTGGCGTCGTCCAGTTCAATGCTAATCATCTACGTCACCTCCGCATGAAGCTCAATCGTCAGAATTCCCATATCGTCCGTCACTGAATCTACAATGCAAATAACACCGTCTAAGTCGAATCGCTGCCCATGAACGGGCAAAAGCTGACTGCTATCCTCAGCGAACCGCGGATCAGAGAGAGGGACATCCATCAAATCGGCTTTTCGACAGTATACGGTATAGGATTCTCCGGACACGCCGTCATAGATGCTATAGTTCACTCCGTTAATCCAACGCTCCTGGCTGGTAGGGCTCTGCACTACAGCGCTTACGATCATACCGTTCAGGTCATGTTCTTCTGCAAATTCATCTGAATTAATGAAAACATCCAAATCCGCGGCTACCTGGTCTTTAAAGCTGCTCATTTTTTCCGCAACTTAGCCGCATCAACCGGCGGAAGCCCTTCCTGCGGGGTATCCGCCGATGCCGCACTATCAGATTGACCCATTTCATCCACGGATACCTGTACAAATTCCTTAGGCGCCGACGCCAGCAGATCCGCCGCCACTTCATCCGGCACATCGACAACGCTGCCAGCCGGGTACTCTGCCCCATTGTATACTAGTGTAAATTTAGCAACAAGAATCTTCATAGCAGCCTCCTATTTGACTTTAATAACAGCCCAGTCATCGAGGAATTCCGGGCACAAAACGCAACGACTAGACATAGTAAGGCTAGTATGATCATGCTCTGCGTCTGCTAAGACTTTCGGAACATATGCATTGTCATACGTATGATACTGGCCATCCGATTCGACCTGTGTAATAGCCCCAAATAAGCGCTTACCACGACCTGGAATGCCTACGATGATATAATCATCCGGGATATAGGGCACGAATTCGCCTTTATCATTCTTATAGCCGCCATCATAAGTATAGATTTCCAAGGATAATGCCGACACGTACCCGACCCGGAGCAATTCCGGACGAACGAACTGCGGCTGAATGCTCATAAGCGCCATGTTATCCCGGCTGGGAATCAGCATACACTGTCTCAGCTTTTCATTGTTGATAATGTACTTAGCGACGTTGTTGGAGCAGATGGCCATCGTCGGTACCATGCCTGCCTCGCGGCGGATTTTCTGGGATACCTTATCCAAATCGGCGATAATATCTGCCGAGGCGTTATCCCATGTGCCTGACCCCGATAACGTGGTTTTATTGGTAAAATCAGGAAAAGAAATCGTATCCACATGTGCTTTACTGCCATCGTCGGCGAGCCCTTCTACGTCATACTCGCCGTTAAGCAGCAGCTGAGCCGCCATCCATTCCTGGCGGCGGACACACATATCGATAAGTTCTGACAAATCACGGCCGCGGATTTCAGCAGCACGCTGTTCCGGTTTCTTTGTACTGTATTCCGACTCGCCAAAACCACGAATAAGAATATCTGCCGACTCAATAATACGTTTCGGACGCATCAACGGCGCCCGATACGAGCGGATTGTAGAGCCAGTACGTGCCATATTGATGCCTTTACCGCCAGGAACGACGAACGGCGCCATTAACCGGCCGCCTTTACGAAATTCCATATCTACGATTGCCGTAGAAAATACCTGGATATTCGGAAAAAATACATCTACCAGCGTAGTAGACGGCGTATACGCACGCTCTACTGCGCCAAGCAGCATTCTAGTATCGTCAAAGTTCATTTTTATGCCTCCTCTAGCCTTTCAAACTGGTAAGATAAATGCCGCCGTCGCGCAGCTCTGTTTCATGAGCCTCTACCGTATCAGAGTCAGCGACAATGATTTTTTCCCGATTAAACATGCCTTTAACATATACTGTCACCACTGTATCCGTCGTCGATACCGGCGCGGCTAAAATAGCATCAGCATGGCCAGCCTTAGCCGTAGCAGCCGCAGTCCCGCTGGTAATCGTCATCAATGTGCCACGCTCCATTGCAGTTCCAGCACTGACAGCTACATTCTGTGTAACAATAGAGACCCCGGTACTGCCGATAAGGTCATCATAGTGTACACCCGGTGTCGTAGTTACGTATTCTGCCATGACTATTTTCCTCCTTTTACGCCCATTGCATTGGCAATGGCGTCCATAATACTGTCATCATTTGCTTTATCGCTGACGTTACCCGGAGCGATGCTGTCAGCGCCGCCCATGACCGCGTCGGCTTGCATGTTCTGGAGCTGTGTTTGCGCAGCGTTCTTAATGCCCTTAACTGCATCGACATAGCACTGTACATCTTCCGCGGTCTGCCCATTGCGCTTAGCCGTATCGATAATAGCGGCAACTGTCGGATTCCCGTCCGCCATAGCATCAAGTACAGCTACGCGCTGCCGTTCAGCGGCAACGGCATCAGCCGCCACTTTATCTGCGTCTACCGGTGCTGATGCGGGTTTTGTGTTATTCGGTTCTACATCTTTCGGGTCTACCAGCTGATATCTATCAGTATCGTCAATACGTAACCCGATGGCGTTTAAAAGCTCTTCAAGTTTTGTCAATGTTCCTGCCCCCTTATGTTTCGGTGCTGGCTTGTTCACACAATGCGCCAGCCCCTTTTTATTCTTGTAATTCGTAGTATCCACACGCAAAGAATTTACGATAAGCTCATCCCCGTCAAGCATCGACGGGATACTACCGTCAATAGCATCTGCCAAGCCCATGCTCAGACATTCTTCGGCTGTCAGCCATGTCTCGGCGTCCATCATCGATTCAATTTTTGCCTGCCCTACACTGGCACGCTTCATGTAAGCCGCTACAATCGACTTACGGACAGCCCGCAAAGCATTAGCATAATGGTCCAGCTCTTCGGCCGTGTATGTGTCTTCCAGTCCGACTGCGGGATTATGAATCATCATCATTGAATTCGTCGGCATGGTAATGCGTCCACCGGCCATAGCAATAATAGTAGCTGCTGATGCGGCAATCCCGTCAATGACGACATCTACGGCGCCAGGATATGCGATTAGCTGATTATGGATGGCATGCGCCGCAAAAACATCGCCGCCAGGGGAATTGATACGGACTGTAATATCCCGCCCCTGCAAAGCCTGAAGGTCGTCGGCAAAATTCTTAGCGTCTATCGTGTCATCCCACCAGAGGGACTGCGACACGATAGGCCCATAGATATATAATTCCGCGCGTTCGTTATCCGCGGAATCATGGAAATTCCAAAAAGATTTCGATTTCAACCTGTATCACCCCCTTCGCCGGTATCCTGCGCTTCTGTATTATCTGCTTTCGGATAATTCATGCCATTATTAACCCATACAGCGCGCTCCGACGCAATCTGATCGACATTATCGTCATAATTACTGCCTGTCAGCTCAGCTGCTTCCCTTTCTGCCGTAGAAAAGCCGTATTTCACGCGTAACGCGGCCCCGTTGACTTCTTTCACCGGGTCCAGCATACCCATGACCGGGCCATACCAGTTCGCACCGGCCCAGGCTTTCGTAATCAGTGGATCCATGCCAAAACCAGGCGCCCGGATCCGGCTGATAGCGATAGCTTCTGTCAGCCAGGCTTCATATATAGGCTGGCAAAAGTCTCGGGCAAACCACGTACGTCGCGTACGGAACATAGCCGACGCTTGTAACAGCGCTGCCCTGGCCGCACTATACGACGACTGGAAGCGATTCATAAGGACCTCTGACGGGATGCCCAGGGACGCCCCGATTTGAGCAATCAGTGAATTGGTAAACGCTTCAAATGTCGATTGTGTCCGGCTGCCATCGACAGCTTTCACATCGACGCCGCTGGGCAGTAAATTCAAAGTCCCCGGACCAATTTCAATACGCCGTAAATCATCAGGATCGATTTGTTCAGCAGGCCCATAGGTTTCATTCAGCACATCGCCCAGGTCATTCGTGGTACCACTAGACGTAAAGAACAGGGTAAAAAACGATTTGATAATAGCCGCCGACAGTTCTGCATTTGTGTAGCGGCTAACCTGCTTCAACACCTCGATAGCCGGGGCTAAATACGGGACACCACGATACTGCTCTGGCCGTTCCTCGTGAGATACCTGCAATATCAGCGGTCGCCCTGTACGGCGCCCGAAAGCTTCGACACGTGACCATTCCAGGCGCTGGGAATTGTTTGTCGGATCATATGGAACCCGATTCGCAATCCAATAAGCTACGACAGCACCATCCGCGTCGATTTCGACACCGTTAACGATGCGGTTGCCGTTGTCCGGGTTCCGGCATTCTACGGTCATACTGTCGGAATTACTGTAGGCTGCCATGGAGCCCGGATTGCAGACACGAGACGCCTCGAACAATTGGATACGTGTCGAGTAAGGAATCCCCGGCGACGGTCTGCGGTACTTGATAGCCGCCCACGCGTCCCCATCCACCAGATACGACAAATACGCAATATCCTGCATATCATAGAACGAATGTTTACGGTACAGGTCGCATTGTACGGATTCCGCCCATAGGTTGAACTCCCGCTGTGTGTTATGTTGCCACGCTTTAGCTTCTTCGACGGTCATCCCCAGCAGCTTATAGTCAATCTTAGGAATCACTTGCAGACCTGCTCCGATGACATTCGCCCGATTCGTATTGATGGCGCTGGCCCCAATCGGCGAATTGATATACATATCTGATGACCGATTGCGCAGCGTGTTCAGATTTGCGTCTACGTCGGACCGGACCGACGATTTTAGCGGATTATAGCCACGCAAGGCCGCATGGGTCCGACTGGCACCGCCTTCGCTATAGCCAGTATTGGTAATCTTGACATCGGCGCTCCCGGTCGGCTGCCGGGCGCGCTTTTTATGTTTACGTTTACTCATACTGCCTCCTAATCACGCAAAACGACCTGCCGCGCCCGGGATGGGACAGCGCCGGATGCACCATCAAGGGTAGCCCCGGCAGACAACAGCGCGCTGATTTCTTTGCGGATTTCCGCTAAATCAGCCCGCGTCAGTGTTCGGTTCCCGATTTTATAGGACTGTCCCCCTGACAAAATCGCTGTTTCGGCCGCTACGTACTGCTTCAGCCGGTTATTCAATACCGTACTCATACAATCCCTCGCTTTATTACTCCAAATTTAGGCCGTCTATGCCGCTTTTTACGGGCATCAGGCTCAGCCATGGTCCCTGTCATCAGTGCTTTCAGCTTCGTAAAGTCAGGAGAAATAGACGCCAGGCAAGCTAGGTTATATACTCGTAAATCGAGCGGTTCATTTCGGTGGTCCTTTGCAACGTTTTTCCAGCGATAAACAATCCGGCCGTTCCGCTTCTGCGGAACTTTTTCCTCTGACGTAAGCCCGCGAAAATAAATTTCATCATAGCCGCGGTTCCACAGCACCTCGTTAACGGCATCCTGCTCTGGCTTATCAAGGGGGAAATGGAAATACCGCGGTCCCGGCACATCAACGGCCAGACGGTCCATAATATGCTGTTTCCCGCTGTCAGTTCCAATAAGCACCAGGGGAATCGTCCGCCCCCGGTAGGCTGTAACCTTAGAATACTTATGGATAATCGGGACGCCCATCGTAGACGAGCCACGAATAGCGAACCGCTGACGCGCTAAATGCGTAAGACTATACCCGTACACCTCTGAGGTGTAGTGGCCGCCGGAGTCGATGAACGCCCGGGCAACCAGCAAGCCTGTACCATCGGCAAATTGATATTCCCGGTCCAGCTGTTCATCCAGCTGCTTCCACACAGCGGCTGTGTCGGGAGATCCTAAAATGATGCCTTTCTTGATGCCCCAGCATTCTTCACCGTCGCCCCAGCCAACAATCTCATACTCGAGCCGGTTGTCTTGGACGTCAACAGCAGCGGTCAGCAGCAGTACGCCGTCCGGCAGTTCTGCATCATAGGGTTCCCGCCGGGCCAGCAGCTTATCAACATCCTCATAGCTCCGTGTCTGCTCATAGGGTTCACCAAACCGCGTATTGATGACGACTTTTTCGCGCTCCGGATCCCCTTTTGCATCGACCCATTCCTGCATGACATCGGCCCATGAAATCCACGGGGACGCCCAGCAGTTGACGAAAAAACTACGGACATGATTCTTGATAGCTGTCGGGTTCTTTGCCACGTACTTCTGCGGCTGCCTCCGCATCTTTGATTCGGAAAAGGTAAAGCCGCAATCCGGGCACCGCCAGGACACGGCTTTAACGTGAACATGTTCTTTTTTCCGGCCATCTTCAACCGTTTCTGTATCCATGACCATATTCCGATGTGTCAGCAGATGATATTCTCCGCAATTCGGGCACCGGTGCTGCCACTCTTCCTGTGTGCCCGTCATGTACTCGACTTCGATACGTGATTCCCCGGCATTCGTAGGCGTCGAAAACAGCCCCATCGTCCTGTCCCAGAACGTAGTCATACGTTTTGCCGCCAAATCAACAGGGTCACCTTCTGTACCGGCCGAATCCGGGAACCGGTCCACTTCATCGGCCAGCAGGATTTTAATAGGGCGGGATGCCAGCCCAGCCGGGCTGTTGGCGCCGCCCATGATAAGCCTGCCGCCGGGGAAGAGCTTACTGAGGATAGTATTCCCGGATTCCCGGCTCTTAACGTCTTGAAAAATGTCCCGCAGTACTTTCGTATCGCGGATCATAGGCGCAATTCTCGACTTTGAATAATCCTGTGCCATATCAACGGTCGGCTGAATCATCAAAATAGGCGCCGGTGCTAAATGAGCAAACCGTCCGATGACGTTATTCATGATATCGGATTTGCCTACCTGGCTGCACGACATGACGACCACTCGGCGGACGTCCAAATCCGTAAAAGCATCCATGATAGCCTTCTGATACGGCGCCCGGTCAGTACGCCATCGCCCCGGTTCTGCCGACGACTCACTAGACAGCATACGATATTGGTCTGCCCAATCGGATACGGTGAGATTCGGGAGCGGCCGTAGCGAATTAGCCGCGATGCGTTGAAAAAGTTTAATCGTTTTCGCTTCCATCGGCGGCCTCCTTTTCCGTGAACATGTCCGGCCGATAATCAGACAGCTCTGTCAATCGGGATTGGATTTCATCGGTCAAAGACTGCATGATGTATGCTTCTGTCTGCCCTGCCAGTACCGGCGCCATTTTGGCCGGAATACCCAACAGCTGGGACCGCAGATTTGTCAGCATATCTGTCATGACAAATTCGACGTCCTTTGCTTCATGGACTTCATTATTCCTTTTCGCCAGTTCCAGCTCTGCCAGGCGGCGTTTAGCCGCTTCATGCATCGCCTTTTCCCGGCCATAGTCAACATCCTCTTGCGAGGTATATTTATATTTGAAATACGCATCGATGTTGGACGGCAAATCATATCGGTTTTCCTCGTCACGAGTTAAAATGTGCATCCCTGCCAGTTGGTTTACCCGCCGCGACGTAATCCGCAACAGCTCCGCCAAATCCTGGGCCGATCCCATTATCACTTTGCGTGTACGTCTAGCCAATACAATCACCTGCCAAATGTCCGTTTAAGAAGGAAGAGGGCCAAAAAATCAAAAAAACTAGCCATTTTTCGGGGTGCGAGAGCGCCGCGGAAGAAAATTTCCGGCAGAAGGACCCGCGAATTTTGGCAACAAAAAAGAGGCAACCGGTTATAGTTGCCTCTGTATCAAACTTTCATACTACTATTATACTCACATCGATAGTGTACTTCAATGTACTCTTTTACTTTTTAGCTGACTCGCGACGCCAATGCATCATGATGCACCTGTTCAAAGGCCTGTAGCGCCTGGCCGTGTATCTTGAAGACGCCTTTCCAGCTGTACCCCATCTCAACGGCGATAGCCTCCCAGCGCAACCCATTGATGTACCGGGCGTACAAGACAGCCTGCTGCTGCGGATCCGGCAGGGCCTTAATCATAGCTTTGGCTTCCATCCTCATATTGATCAAGATATCCCATTCATGGTTGACCTTATCCATGTACTGCTCCAGGCGGATGTATTTATCAGCAACGTCAGAATTTTTGGATCCGCTGACATGCTCGGCCAGGCTGCTGGCCCGGATGGTCAGGATGTCGGACCGTATTTCTGTCAGTTCATGTTCTGTTTGTTTCAAGATAAAGTTCTGCCTGCGTATGCGGCTCAAATATTCTTTTGCTGTCATAACTGCCTCCTGATGATTAGTTCCAATATCTTCAAATTACGCCGGGTACATACCATCCGATACCCGGCCAGCTTGCAGACCGCTTTGATGATCTGCAAGACCAAATCGGCCCGGCGGTCATCCTTGCGGATATTCGCCATAGCCTTCCCGGCTGTCGGGTCCGGGTAGCCCTCGCTGTTTTTCATAGGCGCCTCCTCTCACGGCAATGACACGGGCCTTCAAGCTGTTCAAGACAAAGGCCTGGGCCGCGTCCTTCTTCGTCAGGGCTTCTGCTAAGTCTTCATCACGTGTGCCCTCACAAATCAAATGGTGTACGATGACCGGGTATTCCTGCCCTTGCCGGTGCAAGCGCTTATTGGCCTGCTGATACAATTCCAGGGACCAGTTCAGCCCGAACCAAATGACGTGATGCCCGCCATGTTGCAAGTTCAGGCCATACCCCGTCGATGCTGGATGGGCCAGCAGCAAATCGATTCGTCCATCATTCCAGTCCTGCTCGTCGTCGGCATCTTTGTAAACCCGGTAGCGCAGTTTCGTTTTCTTCAAGGCTGCCATCATCCGATCCCGGTCGTGCTGGAAATTATAGAACACTAACGCATGCTGGCCATTCAGTTTCTCGACTAATTCCAAGAAGGCTTCTATCTTACATTCATGCACGGTATGGACTTCATGCTCATCGTCATAGATAGCCCCATTGGCCAGCTGTTGCAGCTTATTCGACAGTGCTGCCGCCGATGTTACGTCGATATCTCCATCCGGCAGGGCCAGGATCATCGTCCGTTCCAGTTCGCGATAGACCTTCTTGGCTTTCGGCGACAGGACCACGGGCACATCATCATAGACGCAGGCCGGCAGCTGTAAGTAATCCGATGCCTTCATGCTGATGCATATATCGGCAATCTGTTTCATGACCGCGTCCTGCGCTCCGTCTTTAGGGTCGTATTCGTAGATAACGTCCCGGCTGCGCCGGCCTGGCTCGAGGTAACGTTCCCGGAAATGCGTATAATACCGGCCCAGCCTTTTACCACCGTCCAATAAGAAAACCTGGCTCCACAGGTCTGCCAAACCGTTCGGAGATGGCGTACCGGTCAAGCCGACGATACGGCGGATGTGAGGCCGGATGGCCGCCAGGGCCTTGAATCTTTTCGCCGAATGGCTCTTGAACGATGAGAACTCATCAACGACAACCATATCAAAGGGCCAGTCGTTCTTATAGTAATCTACCAGCCAGACGACGTTCTCCCGGTTGATGACGTACACATCTGCCGGCGTATTCAGCGCCCGGATGCGCTTCGTCGTACTGCCCAGGACGGTAGAGAACCGCAGATGCTTCAAGTTATCCCATTTAGCGGCTTCCCGCTGCCAGGTAGCTTCGGCTACTTTCTTCGGTGCGATGACCAGGATACGTCGGACCTGAAAGCGGCCGTACTTCAATTCATTGACCGCAGTCAGCGTGATGGCCGTCTTGCCTAGGCCCATGTCCAAGAACAGCCCAATAGCCGGCTTTTGGATGACCTGCTGGATACAGAATTGTTGATAGGGATGCGGGATAAACTTCATAGCGCCCGCCTCCTTCAATCGAACCGCATAGCATGCATGTCCAGATATTCATTGACATCCTGCTCGCCGTACAGCACATGGACCGTACAATTCAGATGCACCAGCCGACGCAGCTGGGCTTTCTGCAAAGGCGTTGTCCGTCCGGTATCGGTCTTCAATTCGACGAATTCGACCTTACCATCCGGGAAAATAACGATGCGATCCGGTACGCCCGTGTTCCCCGGCGATACCCATTTATAAGCCCGGCCTCCCATGGCCTTGATACCTTTGACTAATTTCTGTTCGATTTTGCTTTCCAATACCATTGTTTCGTCCTCCCTTGTATAAAACTGAATGCTAAGTGTTTTTCTGCGTTTGCCACGTGAACATTCATAGATAAAAAATATATATTTTAGAGGATTAGGCTACATATATGCGTATTTAACATGTTTTATTCTCAATACCCTTCTCTAATTCTTACTTTTTACTTTTTATATATAGTTAATGTTCACATAGGGTATTTTATGGCATAAACGTAGTAATAATGTGGTGTTAGGCGTGAACATTCTGCGTGAACATTCCAATAGTTTGTTCACGTTTATGGAGTTTTGAACCGTTTAAAGTATTACCTTTAGTTCTTAAAACTTTATCAAGCGTTCTTTACGTTTTTTAACATGCCCAATAATTAACGTAGAATGTTCACGCCTGGTATTAGCATAAAAATTCATAATTCTAAATAAGTATCAGTTCAAATCCACGTTGTACTCCACAATATCCATACCGACGCCGGCTCTTATTCCGCTTCCATCCTGGAACACTCGCCAGTACATAGTTGATGTCCCGGGAGTCGCTGCGTTTCATATTCCGCGGGTCCCCGCCAAAACATTCGCACCATATCTCTAAGGCGCATGTCTTGGTCCGCTGCGTCGTCGCTTTATCCGCGTTCTGTGCCGTCCCGGCCCACCACATGCGCCGCGCCGACAGGGACATCGCATCATAGCCTTCTGGGATGGGCCGCATCAGGAAATCGCGGATCATCCCTTCTTTGACGTTGTCCTCCCGGTGCTGGTCCTGCTCGGCTTTAGCCATAGATTCCAGCTCTGGTGTATCCATGTACAGTGGCTCCCCGTTTTGCCAGCAGTGCACGGCTTCCGCCCATATCTGGTCCACTTCTGCCGGCAGTTCGGTCCAGATGCTTTTCACCGGCTTGAATATGCCTACATCGACAGGCCAGAATCGGCGCGACCCTGTCGGGTCTTTCAGGAAGTCGTGGTCATTACATGTGCCAAAGAATATCCCTTTACGGGGATAGCGCCCCGTATGGCGTCCATAGGGCTGGCGGTATACGTCGTAACAGCGTGACAGGAATTGCTTGATCTCGTTGTCGTCGGATTTGCTGTACCCCGTCATTTCCCCGATTTCATTGATCAGGATGCCTTGTATCATCTCCGCGGCTTCCTTGCCCCGGAACGATTGCAGGCTGTCGCTATGCCAGTCCCGGCCGATGGTTTTCAGGAACGTCGTCTTGCCGATGCCCTGGGGCCCGGAGAATACCGGCACATAGTCGTACTTGCATCCAGGCGTCATAACACGGGCCACGCCCGCCGCCAATGATTTACGGCCCACGGCCCAGGTATAGACGTTGTCCTCTGCGCCCAGGTAATCGTGCAGCATCGTTTCGATGCGCTGTACGCCGTCCCAGCTGAGGCTTTGGAAATAGTCTTTGACCTCGTTGAAACGGTGCTGTTCTGATACCAGCATCAGGGCGCCGGCGATTTTATCCCGCCCGGTGATTCCATAGCGGTTTTCCAGATACCATGCGACACCGGCGTCATCTGTATCCTGCCACAGCCGCCGGGATTCGCATCCGTTCCAGGGCAGGCTGCCCAGGACCAGGCCACGCGTCGAGAAGTCATCGATAGCCATTTTTCCCGCCAGTTCCGGGTCAAAATTCAGGATTCGGATGATGTTGTCCATCGTCTTTTTCGGCCGCCCGGTGTTCTGGTCATACTCCAGGTGCGCCTGCTGCATCCAATTGACATCATCATGGGCCAAGTTGATAGATGGGGCATTACCTTCATCTGTCAAGGCGTTGAAGACGTCGGATGCGTGCTGCTGAGCTGTCGCATTGAGGTCCGTCATGACGTCGGTATCCTGCATGGCCAGGCGCTTCATGGCCTGGTAGCTGGGCAGACGGTTGACCGGGGTCCCGTCTTTGGCTTCGGCGTCGTCCCCGCTGAACCGGTGCATCCGGACGAGGTCGAACGCGTTGACCAGCATCCCGCTGACGGGGTCCGTCGCGTGATGGCTGTATAAAAACTTTCCGTCGTCATAGATGACCGCCCCGGCAACGGTAGAGCCACCGGTATAGGTCAGACGGTCTTCCTTGTCCGTGTCTTCGTAGGCGTTCGGTATGAAGGCGGCAATGGCGCCCCGGATATCATAGGTCCGGCAGAAAGCGCCGACGATGCCGGCCTTTTTCGTAGGATCCGCCTGCCGGGCCAGCAGTTCCTTTGGTTTCATTTCCTTGCCCGGTACCTGCGGCCATGTCCGTACATCGTGCCAGTCTTCGTACTGGTCCAATATCCCTTTTGCGCTGACGAATGGTTTATCTCCATGCTGGCACACATATACGCTGTCGGTACTGCACGAGGGCCAGTACATCAGTCGCGACATATCGAATGTCGTCGGGTCGCACAGTTCGATGCCGATGATACTGGCCAGCTTCCGCGCGATGGGTTCGTATTCGTCCGCTGTGACCGTTTTATCAAGCGGCAGGATGACACGCAGGCGAGGCCGGAACGGCGCATGCGAACGGGTGCTGTACACGACATAGGCGGCGCCCAAGCCGTCAATGCGGCGGATGACGTTATCCGTTTCCCCGGCCGCGATGTTGTCCATGTCAAGTGTCACCAGGTCGCGCCCCGTGACAGCAGCCGCCTTGCGGCGGGTCCCTTGCAGGGATCCACCGACAAAACCGCCGATGTCCTTCAGTTCGCCTTTCTGCCGCTTCGACATTTTCATGTAGTCATCGAATGTTTCAGGCGTCCGCTGTGGCACACGCAGGCGGTCGATGAACTCCGACCACATTATCTCTGTTTGTACCCAGTTCTTCGAGCTGCGGCTGCTGCCAACGCTGATGACCAGTTTTCTATCGTTCTGCAAAATAACACCTCCCCCAATCGGGGTAACTCGCATTACGCATTCCCTTTTTCCTTTTCTGCGTCCCGGACTTCCTGATTCGTAATTAGGAAATCGAGATACTGCCGGGCTTTCAGCAAATCTTTATGCGCTGTTCCCTTCATAGGATACATGTACAGATACTTAACGATATTGCCCACATAATAGGCGTCCTGTCCGTCCAGGCCTTTAGTCATAGATTCAATAATAGTTTTACATTCGGTTCCTTTCCACGTGTAGTGGTCCGGATGCTGTACATCAGTAGTCATTTTCTCAATCCTCCCTATAGCATTTTCGTGAAAAGGCTTTCAAAGATCGGTACGGGGATACTGTTGCCTGCTTGACGGTAAAGGGTTCTCCGGCTGTTAACCTGAGCGGCCGCATTAAAGTCGATATCGCTGTAACCTTGAAGCCGCCAGCATTCACGCTCAGTCAAATACCTATAATTTCCGTCTCCTATTGGCAGGCATCCGCATCCCGGTGCTCTGTCCGGGCGCTCTGTAATCGTCCAGCAGTAATCTTGGATGATAGGAAGCCTTCTGACAGTTCCTGTCTTCCCAATTGCCCTAAGCATTGACGGAGCTTTAACCCGGTAATAATCATCAACGGGGCCACTTTCCAGAAAGCCCCTGATATTGGCCATTGGCTTTCTTTTCAGATGGGTAAAGTCAAATTCTCTGCCGCCCAAAATAGACACCGTGAAAACCCGTTTCCTGGCTTGTGGAAGCCCGAAATCCCGGGCATCCAGCAGAGCATAGGAGCTTTTATACCCCATTTGGTCCAATTCAGACATGTACTTTTCATGGTTATGCACCATATAGCGGCTCCTTACGTTTTTTACGTTCTCCCATATGATGATTCGGGGTTTCCATAGTCCCATATTTCTAACGATGCTAATGGTTTCCCACATAAGCGATGAGCGGGTTCCGCTATTCGGATCCGCTCCGCGCTGCCTGCCTGCAATACTGAAATCCTGGCAAGGGCTTCCGTGAATCAAGATATCTGGCTTCAAGTTCCACCCCCTAACGTCTTGTGTTTTATACGATAGGTCACCGCGAAAGATCGCATTGTATGACCTGACAGCCTTTTCATCGATTTCGACATAGTCGATTGATTTAACCGGAATCCCTAAGTTTCGCAGTGCGACCCGAGGGCTGCCAATTCCGCCAAATAATTCAAGAATCTTCAGCATTATTCTCCTCTTTGATTCGGCTTCGTTAATAGTCCCTGGGCAGGGACGCAATCGGAGCCCAATATTTTACCTGTTCTGTATCCAGGTATTTCCCGTTGACATCGGCGTACCATCCCAGGCGTTCGCCAGTATAAAGGCCCGTAGTAATTGTATATGCCCGATTATGTTGGGGATATTGGATGGCAATCAGGATAGTTGTATAGCGCTTTGGCATTTCATCATTTGGATTAACCCATTTCATTATTTGACTCCTAATTCAGCATAAATACAGCGGCTACAAAAAATGCAATCCAAAAAACAATGGCGTAGAAAAAAATCAATCGCCATACCGTACAACGGCTCATATCTATCACGCTCCTATCCATAAATGCATATTTCTCCGTATTCATTTTCATAGTTCATGAGGACCTGATATTTTTGCCCGCATTCGCATGCCAGGCATTTCATGTACTCCAAGATATGGACGGCGCCATCTTTGATGGCCCATGCATACTCCTTAATTCGCTGCTGTATACGGTGCAGGCGTGTCCTGCCCAGGCCATATATATATCGTGCGCAGCCAGCAGTATCCGCGTGTATGTGGCTTCTATCCCCGCTTCTGCGCCGGTATGCTCCCGTTTTCCGGAGAATTTCAAGCATTTCATCAAGGCTCGGATGAAGTCGTACTTCAACTGAAAATCGATGCCGCATTGGTCCAGCCGATTCCGATATAGAATGAATTTTTCGGCGCTATGGTTGATGTCTTCGCTGTACGTGATCACGGTATCAGTAATCGCGTTCAGGCGTTTCGTGCTGAATCGCAGAGCGTCATCATCATGAAGTGCCATGTAAATCAGTACCGACGTCGCAATGGTTCCCCCATTGGCAGCAATACGCGCTTTATTTTCAATCATATAGCGTCCCTCCTCAATCCTTCTTATAGTACGGGCTGACAAATCCATCGGCGTTTAATAACAGCCCTGGCGCCCACGGGATAGGTGCGCACATGATGGCGTTAATCCGTTCGATTTCATCATCATGCAGTTCCGTTTTCGGTACTTCTAGCACGACCTCATCATGAATGTGCATCAGTGGTTTATAGCCATGTTGTACCAGCCGCTTGATAGCCAGGGCCAAGCAGTCCCGGGCGATGGCCTGAGTAATGTTTTCCACGAGCTTGCCGCCGTAGGTCGAAGTGTTGACCCAGTTGGCGCCGACCTGTGTACGGTAATGGATGGCCGGGCGGCCGAACTGGTTATCCGCGATATAGGGTTGCGGGTAGAACAGTCGCCGACCGCTGGGCAGGGTTATCGTCAGGTAATCATAGCCATAGACCAGATTGCATTCGCGGCTGAAGATGATGCCGTGCGGCAATCCTACGGGCTGGGCGTTCTGCATGACTGACATAGCCGCATTATCGACGGCATACCAGAAATCCTGGATTCGCGGATTCGATGCGCGCCACCGCCGGACGATATCCGGCAGTTCTTCTTCCGTCAGCCCCATCTTGAAGGCGCCCATAGAAATCAGGGCATTTGGTCCACCCTGATACCCCAGGGCCAGTTCTGCGACCTTCCCTTTTTGCCGTAAGTGGCCATTGATGCCGTGTTTCACGACAGGCACGCCGAACATGGAAGACGCCGACGCACAGTAGATGTCGCCGTTATTGGCGAAAACATCCATGCGCCACTTCTCATCAGCCAGCCAGGACAATACCCGGGCTTCGATGGCGGAAAAGTCTGATACGCACAGCATGGCGCCATCGGGAGCGATGAAAGCCGTACGAATCAGCTGGGACAAAGTGCTGGCTACGTCACCGTAGAGCAGTTCCAGGCCGTAGCGGTTTCCCGTCTTCGCCAGATGCCGGGCTACGTCGATAGCTGGCGGCACATCATGAGGCAGGTTCTGGACCTGTACGAGCCGGCCGGCCCAGCGGCCTGTACGGTTTGCTCCGTAGAATTGCAGGACGCCCCGAATGCGATGATCGTGGCAAACAGCGCTTTTCATAGCCTGGTACTTCGATACGCTGCTTTTCGATAGATTCTTGCGGATCCGCAGTACTTCTTCCGCGGCGCCACTGGCTACTTGCAGGGATTCTGATACCGTTTCCTTAGTCAGTTTTTCCAGGTTCAGATCCGTATTTTCATTGAGCCATTCCAATAACTGATTCCGGCTGTTCGGGTTGCTCAGACCTGTGATAGCAATGGCCCGCTGAATCAGCTCTTCGCGGTGTTCATCATTGATACGGATAGCGCCGTATACAAGGTCCAAATCAAGCTGTATGCCCCGGCGGTTCAATTCATAGTCGATAACCCAGTCTTCCTGCACCCAGTCTGGGACAGGATACGCAAGCAGCCGCTGGTAATCGGCCATTTCGGTTACGACGTCCTGGGCGTTATATTCTTTGAAGTTCCGCCATTTATCCGGGTCGTGCTTCGGCAGGTTGCGCCGACGGTTGCCATTACGCTTGGTCGCTTTGCATGGCACACAGAAATACCGGATTAGGGACTTGCCAGCTGCCATTTTCTGTTTGTCATCTGGCAGGCCCAGGGCTTTACCCAGATTTGCCAGCCCCGCCGGGTACCCAAGATACAGACCATGAAGCATGGTACAGCGCCACTGGTCTGCTGGTGTTAAGTACCCAGCCCGGTTGAGGCAGGTAATTTCAAAGGCCGCATTGTAGGCGTGCTTGATGACATCGGGATTCTGTAAATCCATCTGGACATTGCCAGGGATAGCCTGGCCGGATGCCAGGTCCACGACCTTCACCGGTCCGAAATCATAGGAGTAGGCAAACAGCAGGATTTCAAAGGCTTCACTGTCGCAATACTTGAACAGCCCACATTTCCCGATATCTATATCCGAATACGTTTCAATGTCGATGCTGAGATGTTTCGGCATGTAAATCACCTCTTGATAAAAATAGGCGCGCGGTTGTTCCACGCGCCTGAAAGACACATATATCGATTACATGGGCTGGCCCGTGAGCGGATTGACCGCCGGGGATGCCGGCGCCTGCGGCTGGATCGCATGGAATACGGACTTAGCCGACGGTGCAGACCCACCTAATGGCTCGCCGTCACGAACTTTCTGCACCGGACCAAGGCCACATCCGATTCCCTTTTTCCCCTGGTAATTATAGGGGAAAAAGTTGACCGAGATGTTCGCATATACGCCACTATAAATCTGTGTCGCGTCGATGATGCGGTTCATCTGGGCGTCAACGACATCGACGGGCTTATCTGCCGCGCTGGACGCCGTGAATACCCAGCAGCCTTTGCATTCCGGGCCGAACTGATTCCCGTTCTGGGTAAGACCGTCGCCATCCCAAATCGGCGTAGGTACTTTGGCCGGAGCTGTGCCGTTCCATTTGCCGTTCAAGCCGTTACGTGTAGCTGCGGCAATGGCGGCATCCAACTTCTGCTTGCCTGCCGTATCCGTTTTCGGCAACAGGATAGTCGTCTGGTATTTCTGCGGGCCTTGCGGGTCACGGCCATAGGGCTTCAAAAGATGTACATAGCTGAGGCGAACGTTTTCTAATACAACATTGGTATTTTCCATAGTTAGTTATCTCCTTTTTCGTCAATAGGTTTAAAAACATCGGATGCTTTCGGGGTAAGATCTAACGCCGGGCGCTTATCGGATTCAGGTACCAGAGCCGGTTTGCCGGGCTTCCGTTCGATGAATTCATCGCATAAGTCGGCAAACAGTTTCTTGCCGATGGCTTTTTCTGTCTTAGCCAGTGTCAGCGGTACGCGTTCGTACAGGACCGATTCGTCGATACCGTTTTCCATCAGCTTGCTGAAGGCCGCATCCATGTCAGTGAATACCCGGCTTCCCCGGCCTTCCACCAGCTTCCAGCCCGGGACATGGATGCCTTTCATGGCACAGGACTGCGCATATTCCTGTAAGTCATCGGCCCAGTCTTTCAGCAGTTTTGCCTTTTTCAAGTATCCGCCGAGTTCCGACATGGTAATCATGGTCATATCGTGCTTTTCCTGTGCGGTATCTACCATGGATGCATAAGCATCGCACCGGGCCTTGCACTGTGCCTTGGCCCGGCAGAACCGGCACCATTCGCCGGGATTGAACGTTCCGCCGTTTTCTCCGGCGGCTTCCTGGGCTTTCGGGGCAACCACATCAGCGGCCCAATCTTTCAGGATATCGACGCCCAGCGTTTCCTGACTGAAATTGTTGATCCGCGGCTGGACGATATGCATATGCACTACCTTGAACTGATATAGCAACTGATACGCGGCCAACGCGCCCAGGGCATACAATCGCATCTGTGGGTTATTGGCTGCGGCGACGGGAACACCTTTCCCGTACTTGAAATCGACAACATGAAGCTCATCATGGGCCATGATCAGGCAGTCCGCGGTACCGAATCCCTGCGGGACATAACGGCTGAAATCAACCCGCTTTTCGGCCACGACATAGGGCTTGACATCATAAGACAACAGGATGCCTTTGATATAATCCAGGTATGTTTCCGTATAGCCGTCCATTTCTGCTTGATAAAGCTCATCCTTTTTGAACTTATTCAGGCACCGGGTAAAGGCGGCATGGCTCATCGGCTCAACTGCATAAGCGCGCAGTTTCAGTTCCGCGATGCTGTGCGCCAATGTACCTTCTGCCGCATATGTCGATGTCGTGTCAGGGAATTTCTGCTCCATCTGCGGCGCTGCCGTGCATTTCAGCCAGCGGTGTGCTGAGGAAGCACTTAATAATGCATGCTGCTTGCTCATAATTTCGCCCCCAGTGCGCGCAGGTCCGTTGCCAGTTCGCCATATTTTTCTTTCGGGATTTCCAGCATAGATGCAACGCCATATTTTTGCATCAGTGCCTGAAGGTCAGCAATCTTCCCAGCGTCCATGAGCGGCGCTGTAGCTGTCAGTAATTCATCCAGAGAGTATTCTTTAGCCGGGGCTACCGGGACAGCCGCTACGGGTGCATCCGGTGTTGCCTTGGGAATTTCCGGCGTATTCGGCGTGCTTTCCAGTGTAATCGGTTCAGTGGCCGGAGCAGGCGTAGCCTTTTCAACAGCCGGGGCAGGCGTAGCCTTTTCAACAGCCGGGGCAGGCGTAGCCTTTTCAACAGCCGGGGCAGGCGCTGCCGGGGCTTCTGCCGGTGTCACTTGCGGGCTTGGTTCATGGGCGGGTACAACATTGGCCGCAGAATTGACCGATGCAGAGGGAGTCGCGTTCTGCGACGCCCCTGCTGAATCCAGATTTGGGTTCAGTAGAGCATTTAATGCGTCCCGTAAGTTCACGATTTCGGTAATAACGTCTTTGAGGTCTCCTTTAAATTTGATTTCAATCATGGTTCATTTCCTCCTCTTTTTCTTTGCAATTGATGACCATTTGCTTGTAATACGATTCCTTCAGTTCAAAACCCATGACCCGTCGTCCCATCTGAAGGGCTACGACTGGGACACTGCCGATGCCGGCGAACGGGTCCAGCACAATATCATCGGGATTCGTCCAAAGTTCCAGGCACCGGGCAATCAGGTCCAGTTGTAACGGGCATATATGCCGTTCATCTTTTTCGTCCCGTGCCGCCGCCCGGTTCAGCGTGTTGCTTTGCCGGATATCCATCCAGACCGGCGATGCGTACCGGCGCCACACTTGATGACTGTATATCGGGGTGGTATTATATTTCTTTTTCGCTTCGACGAGTTCCGGGTCTGGCTGGGGGCGCTGTGTCTTCACGCCTTCCGGTTCGTTTTCGCCATAGAACCGCTTGAGCCCGTCTTCATGCGCGACCGGCTCCGGATTATCCCCGGGCTTGCGGAACGTCACGACATAATCAGGAAGCCCGTTCCGGCACATGGCCGAATCCTTGCATAGCTGTTTGTGCATCAGCCCCAGGGCTTTTGTGCGGGTTGCCTCGACAAGCGGGTCTTTCCACACGACAACGCGGCTATGGTAGATGAATCCGGCTTTTTCAAAGGCCCGAATGATCTCACCCGGGAAGTCTTTCAATCCAATGACACCGTCACGGCTCTTCATTTTCGGGATATCCATGCAATGGACTGATACCAGTCGCCCGGGCATGATGACCCGGGCCAGCTCATGAATCAAAAATCCGAAATGCGTATAGAACTGGTCGTCACTGGCACTGTTCCCCATATCCCGGTCGCTGTTGCTATAGGTGTACAGCGATGAGAACGGCGGCGAAAAGATAGAATAGTGCAAGCAGTTATCTGGCAGTCCGTGCAACATCTCTACGGAATCACCGTGATACAGGGATACCCTGCCAGATACATATTGATTTAATACATTGGTCATCTTATACGGCCTCCATTTCTTTCCAATCCGGCAGACGCATAGGCACATCAGGCTGATATACCGACATAATCCGTGTCGTCCGCGACAGGTTTTCTTTGACCGATTCGCGGGTCAGCGCGGCCATTTTCTGCCTCATGTTGATGGCATCCGCTTCCTTGCGTTCGATGTTTTCCTTGACACATCCTTCCTTCGCCGATATGATGATGTAAACATCAACGGGATGCGTTTGGCCGAACCGCCAGCAGCGGCGCACGGCCTGATAGTATTGTTCGTAACTGTCGGACAAGCCGACAAAGATCATATGGTGGCAGTTCTGCCAGTTCATACCGAACCCGGCAATGCTGGGCTTTGTAATCAGGCACTTCAGGACACCGATGGAAAACCCCATCATCGTAGATGACTTGTATTGACTCTTGTCGGATCCGCGGACTTGCCGCGACATCTGGCATAACTTATGGAGCTCTTCCGATTCGGCGTTAAGTTCGCACCATACCAGCCATTGCTCATGGCTGGCGTTGACCAGGTCTGCCGCGGCCTTGCATCGGGCATCCAATGATTCCTTGCGGGCTTTCCGGCGCTGTGTCAGTGTCAGCTTTTCCTGCGTCGGCGCATCACCATCTACGATGATTTCATGCATACGCAGTTCCGGCAGTTCGTAGCCCTCATCCTGGTATCCCAGACTGACCGGGTTATCCAAAACGACGGCCCACCCGGCCATCCAGTGCCAGAAACTTTTCTCCGCATGGCCTTTCAGCCGCCACTTAGACGTTTCCCCGCCGTCATGGACAAAGAACATGCTGAGCATTTCCGTCCGCGTCATGACGCCCAGAAACTCGGAATGGTTCCCTAATTCCATGTAGTCATTCGGCGCCGGCGTGCCGTGCAGGCCAATCGGTATGGTGTCCGGCAGAAAGCATTGATCAGCGCGGTCCGTACTTTCCCGGTAAAAGACTTCAGGATAGAAGATTCGTCGAGGACGACGCCGGAGAATGCCGACGTATCAAAGCGGTCCAGCTTATCATAGTTCGTGATATTGATGCCGTTGATGACCTCTTCCGGGTGTTCCACAACAACGGCATCAATTCCGAACCGTGCGCCTTCCTGTGCCGTCTGCGATGCAACGGCCAGCGGGGCCAGTATCAGTACGGGATGGCCCGTGTGCTGATGTACCTGGTCTGCCCAAGCCAACTGCATCAAGGTCTTGCCCAGGCCGCAATCAGCAAATATAGCGGCGCGGCCTTTGGCCAGGGCCCAGTGGACGATATCGCGCTGGAAGTCGAACAAGGCATCCGGCAGGGAATCCACAGGCACCTTGAAACCGTAATCATCCGCCGGGCGTTCCTTTTTAGCAATAAACATTTCATAATCATTTTGAGCTGTATCCAATTGTAAAATCTCCGATCGTGTGCTATAGTGGACTTGAGTTATTTTGGCTGGAGCCGTTTCCTGTTGGCGCAGGAGCGGCTCTTTTTTCATGAGCGCACAGTCATCGGGGATACAATACCCGTCATGGGGACACGTTTCGCACATCATTCGTTTCACCTCCTTTCAAGGCTTCTTGTTCTTTACGGTATTCTTCTAGGGCCCGGATGTTTTCCGGATCACTGTAGAATTCGATGATGTCACGGAAAAATTCATCCACGGTCATCACCTCCCTTCAGTAGCGAATGATTAATTTCTGCCCTGGCTGCAGTGTCGGGTCCGGCCCCAAGTTGTTGTTGACCTGGAGCTGGTAGATCACTTCGCGAACGTCCTGCCCGGTCTTATCAGCGATAGGGCCAGCGATTTCCCACAGCGTTTCACCAGCATCTACTTCATGGATGTATGATGTATCAGCCGCCAATGTTTCGCTGGCCATCCATGGCGCCGTGTGGCCGATGTACAGGCCGCACCCAAAGGCTATGGCCATGGATAATCCAGCGCGGATAAGCCGGCTTGCGTGTGGCCTTCTAGATTTATGTTTCATCGCATTGTCGCCTCCAATCCACCAAAACTTCTTCACAGTGTGCTTCCCACGCGGCGCTGCCTGCTCGTCGCAACCGTTCGGAATCTATCCCCAGTTCATGGCAGATATGTAGAATCGTTTCTACATTGATTTCTGCTAATTCCTTGAGGATATAGTTCATGCTGACCGGATTTTCATTGTAGGCATCAGTCAGCTGAAGCCTTCTCAAGTAAGATTTTTGAAACAGGTTGACTAAGTAAGCCTTTTCGTTAGGTGTCATTTCTCGCCTTCCTTTCGGTCACTTCTTCCGCTGCGCGTTATGTTCGGCATGGGCTTTTATGTCGGCAACAAGCGCATCTGTAGCTTCTTTGCACCACATGGCGATAAGCCGCTGCGTAGTATCCGGGTCATAGGTAAGACTGAGGACGTCGAAAATAGCGCTGCTATATCCGAGTGCCATGTTCAACCTGCGTTGTGCGTCATCTTCGGTATACCCGCTGTTACCGAATTTATCTTCATAATCAGCATGAAGATAATCAACCCAGCGATTCTTGAAATTGATTTCAAGCTTTTTCATTTCCTTGTTCGTCATCGTACTGATGCCTCCTTTCTGCTCCGTCATGATATAATGTTCATGAAGGGAGATGATATTTATGCCTTTTACTCGGCTTGACTCGAAATCAGAAAAAGTATTAAAGCTTTTCTTCAAGCACGAACTGCTTTCAGTTTCTCAACTAGCAGTTTTATGCTCGTTTGATGCCAGCAATTATTTATCAATCCTTATCGGGAATAGGTACATAGAAAATGCTGGCATAGGAAAATCAAATGATCCCCGTGTTTACATGGATGGAGCTTACCGTATTACCATGAATGGTAAAATTTACTTTGATTTAAAAAAAGCAATTTTTTATTGAAGCCGTTTCTAAATCAATAATTGCCCCAATTATTGTTGCTTTTATTACCACGTTAATTACTTTGTTAGTAAAAGGACTGTGGTAACAGAAACTGCAATCGATAAAATCACAGGAATCAATACATCATGTTTTTCTAGTACCCGCATCACATAATCCATTACATCGTAGCGATCAAATTTTATAAGAGCTGTGCTGTTGCATGGCTCTTTTTCTTTCTTCCTCAGCATAAGGACGCCTCCTTTCTACTCCGTCATGATATAATGTTCATGAAGGGAGGTGATTATAAATGCCGAACATTTTACATTTTTCTGAGCTTTCCCCGTCGATGCAGGACAAGCTAATTCAATACATAGACTCCCGATTTAGCAAACGCAAGGCGATAAATCACGCTGTATCTGCATATGGACTTAAACAGCATTTCACCGCGATGGCAGCATCCAAAGATGAACACGTAACTTCGCAATGCTTTAAAGAGGCAATGGAGCAATGCGGATTTCGTGCAGTGCTCCGGGAAGGTACATCCGGTGAATCTGCAAACTGGGAATTCAATGTTTACGTTTTAAAACGTCCGCGAGACTCGCAGTAATTTCTTCTTTTGAGAATGAATCCTTATCCAGTGCATTGGAAAAGGGTTCATTTTTCATGCACAGTGCAATGATTCCCGGGCAATCCAAGACGGTATAGCAGTCTGCATCTGCACCACAATCTTCTGGGGCCAGCACACTACGGATACCGGCAGATCTGAAGATTTTGGCGAGTGTCGATTTACCTAAGCCAGCACCATACAAGCAAACAATGTTTTGAGTCAGCACCGCATCAGCTAATACCTGTATTTGCTTATCTGTTAATATGGTTTTCAAATAGGCTTCGAATTGATTCACGCCCTTACCTCCTTGTCAAAAGTAAAAACAGAAGCACAATAATTAGTAACTTTATTCGTCATATCTCCATCCTTTTCTCACGTTAATTGCGCTACGCAATTTCAGGATCAAAAAAATAATAATAATATTCTGTTTCTGACAATTTTAATAGCTTGCCTAGTGCCTCAGCTTCGTCCAAAGTAATTGGGCGTTTGCAATTCAATTTTTGGCTCACTGTCGGGCAGCTACAGTTCATTACATTAGGCTTGGCTAAGTCTTTTTGAGTTAAGCCTAGTTCCACCATTCTTGCTTTGATTTTTTTGCTGTTAATCATAATTACTCACCTTCCTTTTGATTGCGTTATGCAATCTCTAAATTTATATTAAGCCATGTATCGGATATTGTCAATAGCACAGTGCAATTTTTATTGCTTTTATCTTTAATAGCATTTGCTCTATGCAAATATTTATGATATAATCAAATAAAAAGAGAGGTCATTTGTATGGATACTATAGACAATAAACAAATCGGTTTGCGAATTGCACAAGCTCGTAGGGATAAAAACATGACAGGTAAAGAATTAGCATTGCGCGTTGGTGTAGCCGCTTCTACGATACTGCGATACGAAAAAGGCCAAATTACAAAAATTAAAATACCAATTATCGAAGCTATCGCGCGTGTTTTAGACATTAATCCTATGTGGCTCATTGGGAAATCTAAACATAAAAGCGTGAAAGAAATGCTTACTGCTAACAATATTTCTATAAAAAATCAAAATCTTACTTTAGAAGAAAATCAATTTCTCACGTCATTTAGAAAATTATCTACCGAAGATAAAAGAATGCTTCTTGAATACATTGAATTTCTTTTGTCAAAAAAATATAATGGCTGCCAAGAATCTGATTCCTTGGTAGCCGAACAGCAAAGCTCATATGATTACAAGAAAACTAACCCATAAAAACACTCTTTGTTGATATCTATAATTAGGAAGATAAATTAAAAGGACTTGATAATATGTACATTGCAGATCCGGATAACCATAACAAATTATACCGACAAGATATTGAAGACGGTTATTACGAAGGGTTATCTGATTACTTTTTTGATCGTTATGAATCTAAAATAAGTAAGTGGGAAGATAAAGTCGATAATATGACAAGTAAGATTTATAATCCAGAAACGCATCCTGATAAAGCCCTGCAAATTTTCGATAAGGCTTTGCGGTATTTATCTGATGAAGCTCTTCCCTTTTTTGAGGAAAAAGAAGAATATTATGGTTCAGAAATTATGAAAGATTATAAATCGCTGGTTGATTCAATAAAAGAAGATAGAAAAAATTTTAAAGAAAATGAATATGATGAAATGCTCATTGAGCATAACAATTATATCGCAGAGAAAAATAAGCTTAAGCAAATAAAAAAAGAAGTAAAAACAAAAATAAAAAAGGCTAATATCATGAAGCGCTCCGATTTAATGAAATGCTTTGCTAAAGAAGATGCGTCACTTGTACGACGCGCTTTAAAAGAACTCACCAATAAAAATATTATTGAAATTTATAAAGACGGTTCTCGGTATATGATAAAACTTTTGTAGCAAAGCCATTATCATCATTATTGCTCCTGAGAAACGCAAAAAGCCCCGCGTCCTGCTGGAACAGGATACGGGGCACGCCGACGGTATTCGCAGTACCGTATCGGCAATTTGTAAATCTACTGTGCGAGGCTGATTTACTATATTATTATACCATAAATCAGTCTCCTATATAGGGAAGGACTGATTTTTTTATGACAAAAAACAAAAAAACTGATACTGTAAGCGAAAAATGCAAAGCCGTTATCTATGCCCGCTTCTCGTCGGACAAACAACGCGAAGAATCCATTGAAGGGCAAATTAGAGAATGTACCCAATTCGCTAAAAGTCAAAATTTAGAAATCATCGGTACATATATAGATCGCGCTCTGTCGGCTCGGTCTGATAACCGCCCCGACTTCTTGCGCATGATTGCAGACAGCTCAAAAGGGCTTTTTCAGTATGTGGTAGTATACCAGCTGGACCGGTTTAGCCGCAGTCGGTACGATTCCGCCGTTTATAAGCACAAACTGAAGAAAAATGGAGTTCGCGTATTATCGGCAAAAGAACGCATCGGCGACGATCCAAGCTCTATCATCCTGGAATCTATGCTTGAAGGATACGCGGAATACTACTCCGCCGAACTGTCGCAGAAAGTCAAGCGCGGAATGACCGAAAATGTCCTGGAACATAAATGGACCGGTGGCTATGTCCCTCTAGGGTATTGCCTGGCTCCAGATAAAACACTGCAAATTGACCCTGTCGGTGCGGAAGCCGTGAAAATCATATATGATAAATGGATCGCCGGGTGTCGTATTATGGAGATTATCAGATACCTGAATGACCATAACTATGTCACCTCTCGCAAGGCGAAATTCCGCTATAGCAGCTTGAACCGAATCTTGACCAATCCCATATACACAGGGTTATATCAGTGGGGATCCATCGAAGTCGCCGACTATGCACCCGCCATCATCACACAAAAGCAATTTGCCCTGGCACAAGAGAAAATACATCACATCAAAGCTCATCCCCGTGCTAAACGTCGCAGTGCAAACTATGCACTTACCGGGATGATTTATTGTGGCGTCTGTGGCTCTCCCATGACCGGCCAAAGTGGACACTCCAAAAGCAGCGCCCTCTATCACTACTACCGCTGCTCCACCAAAAATAACTACCATGACCGCGGCAAAAAGCTCAATATAAAATGCACCAACCGTAACATAAGCCGGGATAAACTCGAGGATTTAGTATTGCAAACTACTATAAATATCCTCATGAACCCGGAAGCCGTCCGCATGATTGCGAAACAAGCGGTAGCCGCACAAGAAAAGGACCCAGCTGCCACGGAAATAGACCGCATCAAAGAAGATAAAAAGCTCATTCAGAAAAAACTAAATAACTCCATCAAAGCCGTCGAAGCTGGAATCATTTCCACAACCCTTGCGGCCAACATATCGCAATATGAAAAGGAAATTGCGGACCTGGATATCAAGATGGAAAAAATAAAGCTCTTATCTACTCCGGTAAAAATTGATGAAATCGCCGTCGAGTTCTTTCTCAAGAGCCTGCTTCTCAATAAAAAAGAACACGACAAATATCGCCTGGACATGTTCCAAACCTTTATCCGTCGTGTCGTCGTCTATCCCGATAAAGTAGAAATTCAGTACAACTATACTGCAACCCCTCATATACTAGAAAATCCCGTCACCAAAATGATGACGGGATTTTCCGGGTGTTCGCGTTGCGAACGTTTGGTGACCCGGTAGGGATTCGAACCCTAGACCTACTGATTCGTAGTCAGTCACTCTATCCAGCTGAGCTACCGAGTCATATCTTGTCGTTCCTGACGACTCATATATAATAACAAGAAATCTGGGATATGTCAAGGCTTTTTTTAATATAAAACCAAGTTTATAGAAATCTCTCCGGCCCGCTGGGCCACCTCCCTTATAAGGGAGGCTTGAATACAGGTCGGAGAGGTTTCCGTTTATCAGTACTTATAATCTGCCGATGTCTTTCAGGTATTGTTCGCACTTGGCCTTGATTTCCGGTGTGGCGTCTACCAGGGGCAGGCGGAACGGGCCGGCCGGGAAGCCGAGCATGTTGAGCATGGTTTTGACCGGGACCGGGCTGACCGTGCAGAAGCAACCTTTCATGAAGGGCAGGTATTTCTGATGGAGGGCCGCTGCCTTCTTGACGTCGCCGTCTTTGTGGGCCTGGATCATTTCGTTCATTTCCTTGCCGATGACGTGGGCAGCGACGGAAATGACGCCTTCGCCGCCGACAGCGACGATAGGCAGGGTCAGGTTGTCATCACCGCTGTAGAGATGGAACCCTTCCGGTGCATTGGCTGCGACGTAACCGGCGTAGTCCAGGTCGCCGCTGGCATCTTTGAGGCCGATGATGTTCGGGAAGTCATGAGCCAGCTGGCAGACCGTTTGCGGTTCGATTTTGCCGCCTGTACGGCCCGGTACGTTGTAAATGAAGATAGGCATGTCCGTCGACTTGGCGATAGCTGCAAAGTGGGCGTAACAGCCTTCCTGGTTCGGTTTATTGTAATACGGGACGATGCACAGCAGGGCATCGATGCCCGTATCTTTCGCTTTCTGAATCATGGCGATGGTCTGAGCCGTATTGTTGGTCCCGACATTGCCCATGACCAGGGTCTGGCCTTTCAGGGCATCGGCTGTGACTTTGAAGAGCTCGAGTTTTTCTTCTTCCGTCATGACAGCCCCTTCACCTGTAGTAGCACCGACGAGGATGGCCGATCCTTCGTCAGCATATTTCTTAGCCAGTTCGACGGCAGCTTCGTAATTGACGGAGCCATCCTGATGGAACGGCGTAATCATAGCGACAATAACATTGGGAAACGTTAACATAAAGGATTCTCTCCCCTCTTCGTACTAGTGAATCATGTCGTGGGCCAGCATGTATTCGGCAATCTGCAGGGCATTGAGCGCAGCGCCTTTGCGGATCTGGTCACCCGATACCCAGAGGTTGATGGCTTTCGGGTTGTAAAGATCCTTACGGATACGGCCGACGTAGCAGTCATATTTTTCCGACGTGAACAAAGGCATAGGATATTCCATTTCAGCCGGATTATCCTGGACCTGGGCACCCGGGAAGGCATCGATGGCTTTGCGGACGGCATCAACTGTCAGTTCATCGGCCGTTTCGACATAGACCGATTCGGCATGGCTGCGGAAGACCGGGACGCGAACTGTCGTAGCCGTAATGGCGATGGAGTCATCGTGGAGCATCTTGTGCGTTTCGTTGACCATCTTCATTTCTTCTTTGGTGTAATCTTTTTCTACGAATTTATCGATCTGCGGAATGAGGTTGAAGGCGATGGGATAATGCTTGGGCAGGCTCTTGCTGGGCAGGATCTTGGGCTGCATTTCTTCGCCTTTGAGGTACGCTTCCGTTTCATCGCGCAGTTCGTCGATACCTTCTTTGCCTGCACCGGATACGGCCTGATAAGTGCTGACGATGATGCGTTTGATCGGCGACAAGTCGTGAATCGGCTTGAGGGCCATGAGCATGATGATCGTCGAGCAGTTCGGGTTGGCAATGATGCCCTTGTGCCAGGCAATATCTTCAGGGTTGACTTCCGGTACGACCAGGGGGACATCCGGGTCCATACGGAACGTGCTGGAGTTGTCGATAACGACACAGCCCCGTTTAGCAGCTTCGGGTCCCAATTCCTTACTGATCGAGCCGCCGGCGAACAAGCCGATATCAACACCGTCGAAAGATTCCGGTTTGGCTTCTTCAACCGTATATTCCTGGCCGTTGACGGTCAATTTCTTGCCAGCCGAACGGTACGATGCTAATAACTTCAACTTGCTGTACGGGAATTTGCGTTCTTCTATCAAGCGGATAAATTCCTGGCCTACGGCACCTGTGGCACCTAAAATCGCTACTACCGGTTCTTTTGTCATAACAAACTTCCTCTCCTAATGGTTCTTTTATAAATAGTTTTCCAGTCCAAAGGTCAAGCCCGGACGGGAGCTTACTTTTTTGACGGCTAAGACGACGCCGGGCATGAAGGACTTGCGGTCCATCGAGTCGTGGCGGATCGTCAGCAGTTCGCCGTACCCCCCAAATAAGACTTGCTGATGTGCGACGTAACCCGGCAGGCGGACGCTGTGGATAGGGATCCCGGCGACAGAGGCACCGCGGGCGCCGTCGAGGCTTTCATGGGTCTTGTCCGGAGCCGGTTTAGCACCAGCGGCCTTGCGGGCAGCTTCGATCTTATCAGCTGTCATGATGGCCGTACCAGACGGCGCATCCAGTTTATTGTTGTGATGGAGTTCGATGATTTCGACATCCGGCAGATACGGAGCGACTTCTGTCGAGAGCTTCATCATCAGGACGGCACCGATGGAAAAGTTCGGCGCAATGAAGATGCTGGTCTTCTTTTCCAGTGCCAGGGCGTTGAGTTCATCGCGCTGGTCTGCTGTCAGGCCCGTCGTACCGACGACCATGTTGACGCCGTGTTCGATGCAGGTCTTGGCGTTGTTGAAGATGACTTTCGGCGTCGTGAAATCGACGACGACATCCGGTTTGATGTCGTCCAGGGCGGCGCCCAGGTCATTGCGGATGGCCAGGCCTAAGTGGCCGACACCGGCGATATCGCCGACATCTTCACCGACATGAGTGATGCTGATACCGCCAGCGACTTCCAATTCCGGATCTTCAAAGACAGCTTTGACGACCTGGCTGCCCATGCGGCCATCGGCACCATTGACTAATACACGAAGCATATTTATCCCTCCTATGGGTTCGTTTTCGTAGAACTTCTATTTTTTGAAATTATAATTAACTATATACCTATCACGGACATTCGTCAACCCGTAAAGCAATGTCGAATCGCAAGTCAAGGGCATTACATGCCCTTTCCTATGATTGGGGCATCCGATAGGTCCGGACCAGTACGACGACACAATTCAGGCGGGCGCCCCACGTGGCGCCCCTACAGCGCAAGTCAAGGGCATTACATGCCCTTGACTTGCTTTACAATCTGGCGGGCGGCTTCGATGCTGGCCTTGGTCGTATCGTTGCCGGCGAACATGCGGGCGATTTCCAGGACGTGTTCCCCTTCCGAGAGGCCCCGGACCTGGGTGACCGTGCGGCCGTCCATTTCTTTCTTATATATGAAATAATGGTGGTCGGCAATGGCCGCCGTCTGCGGCAGGTGGGTAATGCAGAAGACCTGGCCCTGGCCGGAGAGCTGGCGGATGTGGTCGGCGACCTGCAGGCCCGTCTGGCCGCTGATGCCGACGTCGATTTCGTCGAAGATCATCGTCTTGCCCGTCGTCCGTTCCGGACCGGCCGTCTTCAGGGCCAGGGCAATACGCGACACTTCGCCGCCCGATGCTATCTTGGCCAGGGGCTGCATATCTTCGCCCGTATTGGCCGAGAAATAGAGCTCGATACCGGCTGAACCATCCGCTGTGATGTCCTTCATCGGTTCGATGTGGAAGGCGATACGGCTGTTCAGCATGCCCAGCTTGTTGAGCGTCGCCGTCATGGTCTGGCTGAACTGGCTGTCGGCGTCACGGCGCGCGGCCGCCAGGACCTGGGCCTGCTGGCGCACAGCCGCGGCCTGACGGGCCAGTTTCTCTTCCAGCTTGGCCAGGTGGCTTTCGGACTGGTCGAGCCGTTCGTAATCGGCCTTGGCCTTGGCCAGGAATTGCAGGATATCGGCGACGTTGAAGCCGTATTTGCGCTTGAGCTTTTCAATCGACGCCAGGCGGGACTGCATGGCATCCAGGGCCCGTTCATCGAAGTCGAAAGAATCGGCATAGCGTAGGAGGCCGTCGTGGACGTCTTCGATTTCATAGGACAGGGTCTCGACTTTGCCGGCCAGGGCACTGAAAGCTTCATCGTAAGCCGACGCCTTTTCCAGGCTGCGGTGGATGGTCTCGATCTGTTCGATGACGCCGGGCTGGCGTTCGCCCCCTTCCAGGGCAAACATGGCTTCCTTCAGGTTATCCTTGATGTGTTCGGCATGGGAAGCCTTGTTGATTTTCTGTTCCAGTTCGTCGTCTTCCCCTTCTTTCAGGGCGGCCCCTTCGATTTCCTTGATCTGGAAGGCCAGGATACTGAGCATCCGCGCCTTTTCGCTTTCATCGTGGCGCAGGGCCTTGATTTCGCCTTCCGTCTGATGCCACTGGCGATATAGTTCGTCATAGTCCTGGCGGGCCTGACGGACGTCGGCCGTGAGGCCGTCGAGGATGGCCACGTGGTAAGACGAGTTGAAAATCAGGCTGTTGTCGAACTGGCCGTGGATATCCAGGAGGTATGCGCCGAGGCGCCGCAGGACTGTCGTCGGCACCAGCGTGCCGTTGACCAGGATCGTCCCGCGGCCGCTGCGCTGGAACTGGCGGGAAATGATGAGCTGGCCTTCATCGACTTCGATGTGATTATCGGTCAGCAGCTGTTCCAGCCCTTCTGGCAGGGGAGAAAAAAAGAACGCGCCTTCGACGAGGAATGAGTCCGTCCCGTGACGGACGAACGATGCCGATGCGCGTTTGCCTGCCAGCATACCGATGGCGTCGAGGAGAATCGATTTGCCGGCGCCGGTTTCGCCGGTAAAAATCGTCACCCCGTCGCCAAAAGTAAGGTGCAGGTCTTCAATCAGAGCAAAATTGTGGATGTGCAGGGACTGCAGCATAAGGGCCTCATTCCTTCATCAGCGATACGATAAGTTTGACCAGTTTCGGAACCGTTTCCGTGTCCTTGACGATGAGGAGGACCGTGTCGTCGCCGGCCAGGGTGCCGATGACATTTTCCCAGCGGGCATGGTCGATGGCGGCGGCAATGGGATTGGCCGAACCCGGCAGAGTATGGACGATGATCTGGTTATACGCCGAATCGACGCGGACGATGGAGTCCTGGAACAGGCGGGCCATGCGGTTCTTGGACATGAGCATGTTCTGTTCCGGCGACAGGGCATAGCGGTAATGGCCGTCACTGGTCGGGACCTTGATGAGCATGAGCTCTTTGATATCGCGGGAAACCGTAGCCTGTGTGACTTCGATGCCTTCTTCCTGCAAGGCCTTGGCTAATTCTTCCTGCGTTTCGATAGGACGGGACTGGACAATTTCTTTAATCTTGGTGTAACGGAATCTCTTCATAATGACGTTTCCCTCTTTTCTGTACAATATATAATACGGGTGGACAATGCACCTCATTGACGGGTTGCCAGGACGAAATATGGAAGTCCTGCTGGGGTATGGTCTGTAAGAACGACCGCAGCGCCTGTTCTTCACAAGCCCCGGCCTCCGTACCGGGATAGGCTGCTATCATAATTATCCCATTTATCGCAATTTTATTCAAGCCTATTTTTATAGCTTTTAGTGTTATTTCACAATTTGTATGGATTTTATGGTCACCAGATGGCAAATAGCCTAAATTAAATACGATAATGTCAATGTCTGACTGTACATCAGCCAGCAGTTGTTCATGGGACCCGCAGCGGCAGCGGACGTCCTTGTCCCCCAGGCCTTCGTCCTGCAGGCGCTGGCGCGTGCGCTCGATGGCACAGGGCTGGATATCGAAGGCGTAGAGGACGGCGTCATCAGGCATGGTGCGGGCCAGGAAGGCCGTGTCGTGGCCGTTGCCGCAGGTCATGTCGACGAGGACATGGGCCTGGCGGGCGTAGGGTTCAGTCATCATATGTGATACCGTAACGGCATTGCGGAATGGATACATGTCAATCATTTCCCATCATTTTCGTAAATAAGTTGCTATAGAAATAATTCTTGTTGAAGCGGATGATCTTCAAGACGTGGTCGGACTTGCGGACCTGGAGGGTCATGTTGCGCATGAGTTCCTGGTCCATCATGCCGTCGACAGAGACGCGGACGCTGTTGCGGCTGTTGGCCACGGTCACCGACACCTGGTCGTCATCGCGCAGGACCAGGGGCACTTTCAGCAGCAGATGCGGGCAGATAGGCGTGACCATGATGCAGGGCACGCTGGGCGCGACGATAGGGCCGCCGCTGGAGAAAGTATAGCCCGTACTCCCCGTCGCCGTGGCCACGATGAGACCGTCGCCGGGATACTGCTGGATGAAGTGGCCGTTGATGCTCAGGTCGATGCGGATGAGCTTGCCCACGTTGCCGTGGCCGATGACGATGTCGTTGAGGGCATCGGGCAGGGACTGGACCAGGCCGTCTTCATAACACAGTTCCGAATGGAGCATCATCCGTTCTTCCAGGAAATAGCGGCCGGCCAGGATGTCTTCCATGCGCTTTTCCAGGGTCTTGGTCTCGACTTCGTAGAGGAAGCCCAGGGAGCCCAGGTTGATGCCGCAGACCGGGACATCGGCTTCAGCAAACTGCTTGGCCATCTTGAGGATTGTCCCGTCGCCGCCGAGGATCATGGCTACGTCGATGGTGCTGTAAATGGTCATGCGCGGCCGCAGGTGTTCAGCGCCGATGCGCTGATACGCCGGCTGGCGGCTCTCGCTGACGTAGGCTGGCAGGTAATATTCAATGCCATGTTTTTCACAAATCTTGATCATCTGCTGGACAATGGCAGCACTTTCACGTTTGACGAGGTTCGGGAAAATACCGATACGCATGGGGATCACCTACATTTCATGGGATTTACCGACGATATCATCGACGACAGCGTCGGTGATATCGTTATGGCACGGGTCATCTTTACGGCTGTACAAGAGATATTCAATATTGCCGTCAGCCCCTTTGATGGGCGAAAAGGTCAGGCCCAGCGGCGACAGGCCGCAGTCGGCGATACCGTCCGTGACGTGGCGGATGACGTCGCGGTGGACCTGGATGTCGCGGACGATGCCGCCTTTGCCGACGTGTTCCCGGCCCGCTTCGAACTGCGGCTTGATGAGCGTGACCATCGTGCCGCCTGCCTTGAGCAGCGGTTCGACGGCCGGCATGATCTTGAGCAGGGAAATGAAGGAGACGTCAATGGAGATGAAATCGACGGGCTCGCCGATATCTGCAACGGTGACGTTGCGGATATTGGTCCGTTCCATGTTGACGACGCGGTCATCAGTCCGCAGTTTCCAGGCCAGCTGGCCATAGCCGACGTCGACGGCAAAGACCTTGGCCGCGCCGCGCTGGAGGGCGCAGTCCGTGAAGCCGCCTGTCGAGGCGCCAATATCCATCATGGTCTTACCCGTCAAGTCGATGGGAAACGTTTCCATGGCCTTTTCCAGTTTCAGGCCGCCCCGGCCGACATAAGGAATGGGATTGCCCTTGACGGTAATATCTACGTCGACGGGCAGCTTCGTGCCCGCCTTATCGACGCGCTGGTTGTCGACGAAGACCAGGCCGGCCATGATGGTCGCCTTGGCCTTTTCCCGGCTTTCAGACAAGCCGCGGCTGACGAGAAGCACGTCTAATCTTTCTTTATGCTGCATACCTGTAATACCCCTCTCACATTAATGAACGCGGACCAGCAGATGTTCGACCAGTTCTTTCAGGAACCAGGCCTGCGGCCCTAACGGTTCCAGGGCCTGGACGGCCTTGCCGGCCGCTTCGCGGGCCATGCGCCGGGCTTCGTCCAGGGAAAAGATGGTCACATACGTGGCCTTGTCGTTGCGGGCGTCGCTGCCGACGGGTTTGCCCAGCAAAGCTTCATCGCCGACGACATCGAGGATATCGTCGGTGATTTGGAAGGTCAGGCCCATGTACGACGCATAGGCTTCCAGGGCCTGCCGCTGCTGCGGCGACGCATCGGCGACGATGGCTGCCATGTCGATGGCCGCCTTGAAGATGACGCCCGTCTTGGAACGGTGCAGGAGTTCCATGCCTTCCCGGCCGATGGCCATGTCGCCGTCCGAAGCCAGGTCGAAGGCCTGGCCGCCGACCATGCCGGCCGGTCCGGCCGCTCTGGCGATGACGGCGATGCAGCGGTTCAGTTTGTCCGGTGCAATGCCTTTCTGGCTGGCCATAAGCTCGAAGGCAAAGGTCAGGAGGCCGTCACCGGCCAGGGTAGCCAGGCCGGCACCGTAGACGACGTGGTTCGTCGGCTTGCCCCGGCGCAGGTCGTCGTCATCCATACAGGGCAGGTCGTCGTGGATCAGGGAATACGTATGGATACATTCCAGAGCGCAGGCCAGTCCCGTATAGGGAGAGGCATCCTGGCCCAGGGCTTCGACCGTCGCCAGCAGAAGGACCGGGCGGATGCGCTTGCCTCCGGCCAGGAGGCTGTAATTCATGGCTTCATAGAGCCTGGAAAAACGCGGCTGGTCCGTCGTCAGTACGTGGGACAGGTAATCGTCGACGCGCTTACGCTGTCCTGCCAGATAGTCTTGGAAAGTCATAAGTCTAACACCCCTTCAGCCGGCGCATCGTCGCTGCTGTCCTTATCGGCCCGGACATCGGCCAGGGCCTGGGCCTTCTGGCGGGCATATTCCAGGGCGCCTTCGCAGGACTGGGATAATTTGATGGCCTTTTCATATAAATCGAGGGACTGCTTCAACGTCAGGTCCGGTGCGTCCAGTTCCTGTACGAGCTGTTCCAATTTTTCATAATTGCTTTCAAAACTCTTCAATTTATCAGTCGTTCTTGCCATATATGTCCACCTCTTTAACAGCCGTCGTAATCGTCCCGTCGACGACTTGTATCGTCAGCGGGGCCTCTTTCGACACGCTGTGGATATCTGTAAGGATCTTGTCATGCTGCATGAGCTGGCCGTAGCCGCGGCGCACGAGGGCTGCCGGGTTCAGGGCCTGTAGGGAAGCCGTCAGGGTATTCAGCTTCCCCTGCTTCTGTTCCAGATGGAGGCGCAGCTGGCAGTCGGCCTGTTCCATCAGGCCTGCCAGGCGTGCTTCGCGCATGGCCAGGAAGGCATCGTAGCGCTGCAGGTTCAGCCGGCCCGCCGCCTGTTCGACCCAGCGCTGCCGGTCTTCGATGCAGGCCATGACCCGTTCGTAAGCCCGGTCCGCCAGTGCGGCCAGGTCCATTTCCGCTTCGCTGACGTCAAAGAAAGCCATCTCGGCCGCGTGGGTCGGCGTCGCTGCCCGCACGTCAGCGGCATAATCGGCCAGGGTCGTATCCGTTTCATGGCCGATGGCCGTAATGACCGGTACGCCGGCATGATAAATGGCCTTGACCACAGCCGGGCTGTTGAAGCACCACAGGTCTTCCATAGAGCCGCCGCCGCGGCCGACGATGAGGACGTCCAGGTCCCTGCGCTGGCCCATCTCGCCGATGGCCTTGGCGATGGCCGTATCGACGCCGTCGCCCTGGACGGGGATGGGATGCAGGATGATTTCGGCATAAGGATTGCGCTCGCCGGCAATCTTATAGATGTCGTGGAGCACGGCGCCGGTCTTCGACGTCAGGACGCCGATGCGCCAGGGAAAGCGCGGCAGCTCCTTCTTGTGGCTGCTGTCGAAATAGCCCTGAGCCGCCAGTTCATTCTTGATGCGTTCGTACTGGGCCTGCAGAGACCCTGTCCCCTGGGAAAAGAGCTGTTCAATGATAAAGGAAAGGGCGCCGCCTTTTTCATAGACGTTGACGGCGCCGATGACGACGACATGGTCCCCTTCGCGGACGGCCCGGACCGCTGCCGTCACGCGGCTGCGGAAGACGATGGCCCGGATGGAGCACTGATCATCGCGGATATTCATATAATAATGGCCGTTCGACGCCCGCTTGAGGCCGATGATGTTGCCTTCCATAGCGATGCTCTGCAAGCGGTAATCGCCGTGGATATCATCTTTGATGCGGCGGACGACGTCCGTAACCGATGCATATTTCATGATTTCTTCCCTTCCTGTACAGCAGCCCAGAAGGCGGCGCCCGACGCGTTGTCGGCACTGAAGCCGTCGGCTGCCAGATTCAGGTCTATCTGATGGCGGCGGCAATAATCGCTCATCTGCCGGCGCAGGTAGCCATTGGACATGACGCCGCCAGCGGCGACGAGATGTTTCATGCCATCGGCAGCGGCGTAATCGAGGAGGCTCTCCAAGCCGCGCCAGACCGTCGACAGCGTCCAGCTGCAAAGGAGGGCCGGGTCTTCCCCGCCGGCGGCGATGCGCCGCTGGCCCTGCGATTCGGGCCCGGAAAAGCTGACCTGGCCATCGCGGCAAAAGACATGAGCTCCCTTGACGGGCGGATTTACCGTCTGAGCCAGCTTGTCGACATGGACGCCAGCCGGAAAGGGCAGGTCCAGGGCGACGCCCATGCGGTCGATGAACTGGCCGGCACTGATGTCGCTGGTGCCGCCGATACGGGTGATATCGAGGCCTTTTTCATCGGGCACGGCCCGCAGGAGGTCCGTCGTCCCGCCGGACAGGTGGATGCCGTAGAACGGCTCGCTGCCGATATAGCCCATGCTGCGCAGGACGGCGAGGAGATGGTTTTCCTGATGGCTCAGGCGGTACAAGGGCACGCCCAGGACGGCGGCCAGGGCCCGGCCATAACCGAGGCCGGCCAGGAAAGCGGGCATGTACGAATCATCGCGGCGCCGGGGCTGGTCAGTCACGGCAATGGCCCGGATATGGGCACTGGCCAGGACGCCAGCCAGCCGTTCAAAGAGGACCGGCAGGTTGCGCGTATGCTGATAGACCATGTTGGACTGGGACAGGCCGCGGCCGCCCTTGGCGACGCTCAGGATGATGCGTTCGTCGGCGACGACGTCATAAGCCGCGTCGACGAGGCACAGCGACGTCGTATAACAGCTGGTATCGATGCCGAGAAAGACGTCCATCAGGCCTGGGACCTTACATAAGCGCCCAAAATGCCGTTGACGAACCGCGCCGACTTGTCGCCGCTGAATTCCTTGGCCAGGATGACCGCTTCATTGAGGACGATGGACGGCGCCAGGCTTTCCTTGGGGTATACGAGTTCGCACAAGGCCAGGCGCAGTATATTGCGGTCCGTGCGGTTCATCCGTTCGATGTCCCAGCCCTTGGCAAAGGAGCGGATGATCGTATCCAGTTCGTCCCGGTGTTCCGTCGTCGTTTCGACGAGATACGTGCAATAGTCATTGCGTTCCTGATCACTCAGTTCCGGGCCGTCTTCGGTCAAGGCGTCGGTCGTGACGTAATCATTTTCCAGGATTTCCTGTTCGCTGTACTGGATATCATTTTCTCCGTGGAATTCACGGGAATATAAAAGTTCGAGCGCCTGCTGGCGCGCTTTATGTCTGCTCACGAGTTTCCTCCTGTAATAACTTTATTCAGCCGGCAATACCGCCAGGTCTTCAATGGTAACGGAAATATCAAGGCCCTCTGGTTCGACCATGGCGTCGATGGCCTCAGCCGCCCGCTGCTGGACATCCAGGGCCAGGCCGTGCAGGTCGCTGCCATAACGGGCGCGGACGGCCAGATGGAGATGGACGACGCCGTCCGTCAC